>Ga0326727_10003083_pt1 | contig 54473 bp, 42 predicted proteins | sample MB2enrmetagenome_FD_207643 | JGI IMG/M metagenome (GOLD analysis project Ga0326727, IMG submission 207643) | Lab enriched peat soil microbial communities from McLean, Ithaca, NY, United States - MB29MY | ecosystem: Environmental > Terrestrial > Soil > Wetlands > Peat | place: USA: New York...
CTATTCCAGGGGTCACTCCCCTTCCGCGGCGATAATTACCGGCAGCTTTTCCCTTACAAACGACTCAAGCCCTTCTCTTACTTGCCTGTATACTTCGATTTCGAGTCCAAATGGGTCCCGGACGAAATGGGAAATCAGTTTTCCGGAAAAGGAAGATGGAATCAGTTCCCTTACCTTAAATTGCGTAAGGTTTACCATGTAGTCGATATCATCGAGCCGCACATCAGAAAGGCCTTTCGAATAAAGCCCGTCTGTCGGAATGCCGGCCTCGTTCAGTACTTCCAGCGTGAGGGCCGGAAGATACCCCAGGGGGGCCAATCCCGCAGAGCGGGCTTCCAACCCGCTATTCCAGAAATGGCGCGCCAAAGCTTCGGCAATAATGCTCCGGCACGCATTCCCGTAGCAAAGGAAAAGCACTTTTCTCGCAGGCTTATCTGTCAGAGACGTTTTATGATCCATTCCCCAGGGTTCTGCTTGGAGACCACCTAAGCCGTAGCAGGCGCCTGCGACAGGCTGGACAATTTTAAAGCTGCGCGTGCGACCTGCCGGCCCAGTTCAACGCACCTGTCCAAGTCCTCCTTTTTGGGAGAAAACTTAACCCTGACCCCGTCGCTTACCAGGCCGATGTTCATTTCCCGCATGGCTTCCGACATCAGCTTTACCGCCTCCCCGCTCCAGCCGTAGGAGCCGAACGCGGCACCGACTTTTCCGACCGGACGGAGGCCCTTCATGTAGCTCAGCAGGTCGGCCATCGCGGGCATCATACCATTGTTTATGGTCGATGCGCCCAGAACAATGGCACTTGAGTCGAGCACTTCTGTCATGATGTCGCTTCGGTGAGAGAACTTCAAATTGAAGATTTTGAAGTCAACGCCTTCGTCTTTCAATCCCTCGCCAACGGAATTGGCCATCTTCTCGGTTGCCTGCCACATTGTATCGTAGACGATAGTTGCCTTTTTGAGACTCTCCTGCCTGCTCCACTTCTGATAGGCCCTGATTATTCCTTCCGGGTCCTTTCGCCAGATAAGGCCGTGGTCGGGAGCTATCATATCTATATCCAGCCCCATTTCAGCGACCTTCGCGATCAGCTTCTGAACCAGGGGTGAAAAGAGCAGCAGGATGTTTGCGTAGTACTTACCGGCATGACGGTAAAGTTCCGCAGCGTCGACTTCGTCGTCGAACCTCTGGCTGGTCGCCCAGTGCTGGCCGAAGCCATCACTGGACATCAACAGTTTGTCTTCGGGTATATATGACATCATGCTGTCAGGCCAGTGCAGCATCCGGGTTTCGAGAAAATTGACCGTCTTTTTACCCAGTTTTAGCGTCTGTCCCGACTCGACCACATGGTATGGCCAATCCTCACGATTGTAGTGGTCTATGAGGGCCTTCTTACCCATAGGCGAGCAGACCACCTTCTCAGGGCCGATCAGCTCCACAATGTCCGGCACACTGCCTGAGTGGTCCATCTCAACATGGTTTACCACAAGGTAGTCGATCCGCCTGGGGTCGATTATCTTACTTATGCTTGCGATCAGGTCATTTTTGAAGGGATTCTTGACTGTATCGAAAAGTGCGATTTTTTCGTCGACAACAAGATAAGCGTTATAAGTTGTCCCTTTCGGCGTGGAGTAACCGTGAAAGTCGCGAATATTCCAGTCCAGAGCGCCGACCCAGTAAACGTTTTTTTTTATTTCAACCGGTCCCATCGAAATCTCCCTTCCGAAATCTGATCAATTTCCGCCAAAGAATTCATAACATCACGAGGGTGCGAACATGCCGGGCAGCTTCCGAGGGCTTCCCCTCAACAGGATGATAGTCATAATCAGAACCGGACGCAATTTCAATCTGAGACCCCGTCTTTTCCTCGGCTATGACGTTATAATTAAATCTCCGGACGGAACCTCCGTGAGGTGTTCCGGGCTGGAAACAGGGAGACGATATACATGGAAAACGCAGAACCCAAACGAAAATACAGCGAAGCTGAAATCAAGGAAGAGCACAAACGAATCAGGCATCTAAGGCGACTGGTCGATTTCTCTATGGCTCTTATCGCACAGTCGCCCATGTCTTTGGATGAGGCGCGCCAGATCGTTCAGGCGGTTCGAGGACAGGCAATTCGGCTTTTTCCAGGAAAAGAGGAAACTTTCGAACTCCTGTACACTCCACGTTTCAGGCGGCTTATTGCGGAAAAATTCAGCCTGCTGTAACATGCTGGTTCGTTGAAGAGTGTCACGGCATATAATCTTCCTCACCCCCGGGAACGCGCAGTCGTGCAGAAACGATCAGGTCTGGAAGGGCCGTGGGCGCAAATCGATTTCCGCTCCGCGATTTGTGGAAGATACGAATGAACGAAGCTGTCCTGAAATTACAACGGGAAGCGGAAAGAATCGCCTCAAAACTCCCTCTTCCTGAATTCTACAAGCGGTTCAAGGCCCCCATAGCTGTTGCCAGAAAGCTCTTTTATAACGATCCCGGGGCCTTGCGTCTCCGTGACATGATAGAACCTGAGTACCATGAAGAGCTGGGCCATGGCATTTTTCATTGTACTCGCGTAAGCATCGACTGCGCCGCCCTTATCCTTATAGAAACTGATGGCGACCGCATGACGCCGGTTGCGATCGAGCGGCTCATGTTGCTCGGCATATATGCGGGCCTGCTGCACGATATCTCCCGGGATGAGCAAAACCACGCCGAGTGCGGGGCCAAGAAAGCAGAAAAGATACTACCCGCCTTTTTCCTCAGCAAAGATGAAATCGCTTGCATAAGCAACGCCATAAGAAATCATGAGGCGTTCGCACCTGCGGCCGAACTCGACCACGAATGGGCCCAGCTCGTCAGCGATTGTCTCTATGATGCCGACAAGTTTCGCTGGGGGGCGGACACATTCACGCACACGCTATGGCACATGATGGACCACCAGGCACTAAGCCCTCAGGGCATCATCGATAAATTCCCATGGGGAATGTCGGGGACCGTTCGCATCATGGAAACCTTCAGGACGCCCACCGGCCGGCAATACGGCCCTGAGATCATCGAAACCGGCATGGAAATAGGCAAAGGAATCTATCGTTACCTGCTTCGGCATTACAGGGAAACCGAGAGATGAAGAACGACACAATTACCGCGATAGAAGGGATACGGGTCGGCCATGCCCGGCTGGACGGGATTCCAACCGGGTGCACGGTTATTTTGCCGGACGGAGGGGCGGTGGCTGGTGTTGACATCAGGGGAGGGGCACCGGGGACCTTCGGGACCGATACTCTGAACCCTCTGAATCTTGTCGAAAAAGTGAACGGACTTTTCTTCTCGGGGGGAAGCGCCTTCGGATTGAGCGCGGCCGACGGGGTGCGAAGATATCTGAAAGACAGCAATATCGGCTTTGACACCGGCCACGGGATGGTCCCCATTGTCGCCGGCGCCATCATCTTTGACCTGGCGGTTAACAAGACAGGGGTCTATCCAGGTGCGGACCTTGCCTTCGAAGCCTGCCGGAACGCATCGTCTGAGCCTGTGGAGGAAGGCAGCGCAGGCTCGGGGCTGGGAGCGACCGTCGGAAAACTATTCGGGTTCGAGCGCTGCATGAAGGGAGGCGTCGGGAGCAGCATTCTGCATGGTGCGGCAGGACTTGAAGTCGGGGCTCTCATGGTTGTGAACGCGTTCGGAGATATAGTCGATCCTGATACGGGCATGAAAGTTGCCGGGGCCAGGAAAAGCCGGGAGAGCTGCGAACTTGTTGAAACCGTCCCCGCGCTGATGAAGATGATCAGCTTCACAGGGGGGTTTCCAGGCTCAGAAAGCACCGTCATCGGAGCAATTGCGACCAACGCCCTGTTGAATAAGGTCCAGTTGACCAAAGTAGCCCAGATGACTCATGACGGTCTTGCCAGGACCGTCTACCCGGTTCACACGCAATATGACGGGGATGCCATTTTCGCCCTGAGCTGCGGGACCTTGAAAGGCGTGGAAGTGAGCCTCATCGGCGCATTGGCCGTCATAGCCGCGAGCGAGGCGATCCTCAGAGCGGTTCGAAAAGCGCAAGGCGTCGAGGGGATACCGGCCGTTAGCGGTGTGGGCACTATGAAATCGTGCCCACACCCCAAGGGCAGCGCTAAGTTTTTGCCCGCAGAATCGAGGAGGATTAAACCTTAAAAAACGCCTTTGTATTTGCGCCACATACCGGGCACACTCCGGGCGCTTCTTTCTCTGCGGTGTAGCCGCAAATTTTGCAGATCCAGTAATCCTGCACCGGAAATTTGTCCGGATCGGCAAGCGCCTTTTTATAGAGTTTAGCGTGGATGGCTTCCACCTTGTTGGCGTAGTCGAACCCAATTTCGGCCGCCCTGTTCCCCTCCTCTTTCGCATGCGCTATCATTTCCGGATACATGTTCATGAATTCATGCGTTTCGCCGGCAATCGCGTCCTCCAGATTTTCCTTGGTGCTCTTCACCCTGTCGGCGGTGCGCAGGTGTTTGATGGCGTGGATGGTTTCGGCCTCGGCGATGGCCCGGAAAAGCTTTGCTACCCCGTGCAGAAACTCATCTTCGGCCCTCTGGCTATAGGCAAGATACCTTCGGTTTGCCTGAGATTCGCCTGCAAATGCATCCATCAGGTCCTTTTCGGTCTTGGACATCTCGTCACTCCCCAGTTTGAGAATAAGGTGGAATCAAAAAACAGCGACGCGGCTCTATTGCCGCAACTCCGGCGCCGGCACCCTCCCCTGATTGTGTACAATAAGGGGTTGGCGCATGCTGAAACAGGTTTATGATTGAGTTCTAAGAAAATAAGTAAGGGTTAACTCAAAGTCAAACAGACGCAGCGGCATAAATATTTGCGCCTCATTGTCGCCGCGCATAGCTCAAATACTCGATGCGCGCTGAATTTTTGGTTTGACCACAAAAAAGAAACATGTAATCTTCTTAACTCCGACTCACTTTGAAGGCCGGTTCGGAAAAAGCGCAAGGCAGTGCGCGCGCCGCCTCTTTTGCTCAGCCAAATCCGCATGCCTTCCAAACTCTCCGAATATTCCGATCCCGGAAAGGCGGCCAAACAATCGGCACCTGTTCAGGCCTTTTCTCTTTAGAGTCCTTAAACTATCCACGAATTCACATTTTCAGCCGGGAGGATTTAAGTTCATGAGTACACCTTTTGAGCCAGGCATGAGCCGCGAATTGACAGTAGTTTCCACACAGGATGATTCCGCCCGCCGTTTTTATCCAAATCTCCCCGACGTCTTCGCCACTCCATGCCTTGGTGGCCTGATGGAGCGAGTCTCGGCGGAGCTAATAAACGAGCATCTCAACCCCGGCGAACAATCCGTCGGGGTCTCGATGAATCTCAAGCACACTGCCGCCACGCCTCTTGGCATGGTGATCCGGGTTAGAACAGAAGTCATCGCTGTGGAGGGACGAAAGCTCACCTTTAAGCTCGAGGCCTTCGACGACGTGGAAAAGATAGGAGAAGCCACTCATGAGCGCTTTATAATCGTTGCCGACAAGTTCAACGCCAGGGTGGCCGAAAAGGCCAAAAAGGGCTAGCGGCATTTGTCCAAAGGCTTAACAGCGCAAAAACCCGGCTTTGGGGATATCACCGTCCCCTGGGAGATGGCCTTAATGTCGTCAAAACTTGGATTCATATTCAATCCGGCAAGCATCGCCGTGATCGGGGCTTCGGACGATCCGCGAAAATATGGTCACGAAATATTGAAAAACCTGATCGAGGGCGGCTTTCCGGGCGCGCTCTATCCGATAAACCCAAAGGCTGAACGCATTCTTGGGATAAACTGCTGTAAGAATGTCAAGGAAATTCCCGATCCGGTGGATCTGGCTGTAGTGATAGTCCCGGCGAAAATAGTTGTCCAGGCTATCCAGGATTGCGGCGAGCGAGGAATAAAAGGCGCGATCGTGATCTCGGGCGGATTCAGCGAGGCAGGTCCGGAAGGCGAGGAACTCCAGAAAAGGCTGGCCGAAGTTGCGGCTCAAAACGGTGTTCGCCTTATCGGGCCGAATTGCCAGGGTGTAAACAACCCCTACCACCCCATGTGTGCCACCTGGCCGCTTCTCACTCGAAAGGGCCGTGTAGCCGTCATCAGCCAGAGCGGTACCGTCGGTGCAGCGATGCTCGACTGGTTCCAGGAGGACGAACTCGGGGTCTCCGGTTTCGTGGGTCTTGGAAACCGCGCTGACATAAATGAAGTCGAATTCATCGAGCACTACGAATCAGACCCAAACACAAAGGTGATCGCATGCTATCTCGAGGGCATAAAAGAGCCGGAGAGATTTCGCAATATGCTTGAAAAAGTAACCAAGCCCCTTGTCATGCTGAAATCGGGGCGAACACCCCGTGGCCGGATAGCCGCCGAATCCCACACCAAGTCTCTGGCAGGGGCTGATGCGATTTATTCATCGCTTCTTGAGCGCTACGGCATATGCAGGGCTCAAACATTCGAAGATCTCTATGATTTTTCAAAAGCCTTCGCATACCTTAAACCACCGTCGGGAAAAAGAATCGTCTTCGTAACGACTTCCGGCGGAGCGGCCATTCTTGCGACCGACGCAGCCGAAAGAGAGGGCCTCGACACTGGCCCGCTTCCCCGGGAATTGTCGGATTCGCTCCAAGGCGTTGTCCCGGGCCACGCAATACGCTCAAATCCCCTCGACCTCACAGGGGATGCCACTTCAACAATGTTCAAAGAAGTGATCGACATGGCTCGCCCCCATTTCGACACGGTTGGAGTTATTTTCGGCGATCCGATCCAGAATGCCTCCGAGGCGGTGACCCCCGGCGAAAACGAGCTTGTCATATTCCTCGGTGGAGCTGACGTCGAAAGGTCGGAGAGGCTAAAGATGCAACGGAAGGGCATTCCCGTTTTCCCGACACCCGAGAGGGGCATCCGCGCGCTTTGTCAACTTATCCCGGCCGGCAAAAAGGGGAAGAAGGCCGAATACACGCTTCCCGATGCCTCCGGACGCTCGCAGATGGATGCATGGGAGAGCTTTCAATTCCTCGAATCCGAAGGCTTCGATTGCATCTTCACCCGCCCCGCTGCGAGCCCTGGCAAAGCAGTCCACCTTGCACACAGGATTGGATTTCCGGTGGCCCTTAAAATTAATTCTCCGGACATCCTCCACAAGTCCGACTGGGGCGGCGTGCGCCTCAACATTCAATCGGCCGGGCAGTTGCGGGAGGCTTACCGCAAAATGATGGAGGACGCCGGGCGTGAGTTCCCCGCAGCGCGAATTACCGGCGTCGTGGTAAGTGCAATGGCCGCCCCCGGGGTGGAACTTCTCATCGGAATGAACCGGGACCCGCAATTTGGCCCTGTAATCATGTTCGGACTAGGGGGAGTGTCGGTTGAACTTTTTCGGGACGTCTCGATAAGCCTTCTTCCGCTCACGCGCGACGAGGCTCGCGCAATGCTTGGCAGAATAAGGGGATCTGCTCTGCTCAAAGGTTTCCGGGGGCGTCCCCCGATAGATGAGAACGCCCTTATTGACGGACTTCTTCGAATGGCCGCTATTGCCGAAGAGCACCCTGAAATCGTCCAAATTGACCTGAACCCGGTGCTGGCCTACTCCGAGGGCATGCTGGTCGTGGATGCCAGGATAATTACAGCCTAGCTGGTTCCATATAGGAATTTCGTGACTCCCAAAAGTCCTTTTCCGCCATGGCGGCTTCGATCTTAGGGCTTGCTTGCGCAGCCCCACCTCGCGCCGAGTCCGGCAAAATGATTATCTTAATCTGAAGATTGGATTATTTGCCGGCCGGAGTGGCCAGGGAGGAACTTAATGGAGAATATGCGAGAAATACCCGGAATAAGTTCTTGTACCTGCGAGGAGCGGGAGTTTGCCCACCTCGAAAAGGTATGCCAAAAGACCGCATGCTTCATCTGCAAGAATGGAAATTGGCAAATCGACAATAAGGTCTTTGTCCTGTAAACTTACAGTTCAATTAAATCCATCACCAGATGGCGATAGAAATCGCTCACAGAGCGGCAGTAGCCTAAATCAAGCCGGAAGCCGGACAAGCTTCCGGCTTTTTTGTCGCTTATTATATTCCGTTCGATTGTGCATTTTTCACGTGTTTGCACATTTTTTTGAGGCACATTGGTTTTTTTCTTCACAAAATCGTAAAGAAATTTTCATCTCTATCCGAATCAATGTTCAGCGAGGCCGGTATAAATATTTTTGGTTTCTTATGTTTGTGGCCTGACGGGGGAAAAAACTTTTGCAACGATTTTTTATTGAGAATTCCAATTTCCGGTTCATATTGCAGTTATCCACAAATGTGGGGTACGGTTATGAACAATTTCAATCGGATACTCTTGTTAACTTTCTTATTAGCTCTGTTTTTAATGTTTTCGGTTTCGGGCTGGCATACGGAAAAGGCGCGGTGCGCCGAGCAGCCTAAGTACGTTGGGTCAGAGGGATGTAAAGAATGCCACGCGGACGAGTATAGCACCTTCAAAAAATTCAACAAAAAAGCCCATTCATTCCAGAGCATCATCCGCCTGAAAAAGGGACTGCAGGAAGCCGAACTAAAAAGTTGCTTCGAGTGCCACACCACGGGATACGGCAAGGAAGGCGGCTTCCGGTCCGAGCAGGAAACACCTCAGCTTAAGGACGCGGGTTGCGAGGTCTGTCACGGACCGGGCAGCGTTCATGCTGAAACGGGCGATCCCAAAGACATCAAAGGAAAGCTCACCGCTAAAGACTGTGAAGCCTGCCACAACTCGGAGCGCATCGACGCATTCAAATACAAACCCCTGGTCTACGGAGGGGCACACTAATGAAAACATTCAACCTCAGCCTGCAGACAAAAATCGTCATGGGAATCGCCGTTCTCATCCTCATGGCGCTCGCATCGATCATCAGCGTAAATATTTTCTATCAGCAGAAGGAAATGAGACAACAATTTCAGAACTCGACAAAGATCCTGACCGATGCAGTCTACAACGCCCTTCTCTATCCGATGGCTATCGGCGACAGCAAAACCATCGAGCAGCAGATGGCAGAGTTCCAAAAGAACAGCAGCAATGTCAAAGTCTATGTTTTTGGGTTTGATAAGGTCATCACCTACACTTCAGAAGCGAACAAGGCCAATTCCGTATTATCCGAAAACATAAAATCGCAGAGCCTCATCCAGGGAATAAACGACATCCTCGCAACCGGAGCAACGCCCCAGTCCGGGTTTGACGAACAACGGGATGGAGTGCACTACCTTAGCCTTCTGCGTCCGCTGCCTAATGAAAAGCGCTGCCATCACTGCCACGGATCCAGGCGTTCGGTCCTGGGCGGCATGCTCGTGGAGCAGAACAGCGACAGCATGTTCACAGCTATCCAGGCTATGATCAATAAGAATATAGTCATAGGACTTCTCGGTTGCCTAACGGTTGCCCTGGTTCTCATTTTAATGGTCTCAAGGCTCGTGAGCAGGCCAATCCGCCAGGTGATTTCGGGTCTTAACGAAACAGTGGAAAATGCTTCTGAGGCCTCCGGAGCAGTGGCGTCCATCAGCCGGCAAATGGCGGACGGCACAGCCGCCCAAGCGGCGGCAATCGAGGAGACATCGTCCTCGCTTGAAGAGATGTCCACAATGACCAGGCAAAACGCTGGAAATGCAACTCAAGCCGACAAACTAATGCAGCATGTCCAAGGCATTACATCGGGGGCCACTGACTCGATGGGCCGGCTGATGGAATTCATGCAGGAGATTTCAACCGCAAGCGACAAAACTCAAAAGATCATAAAAACCATCGACGAGATAGCCTTCCAGACCAATCTTCTCGCCCTTAACGCGGCAGTGGAAGCCGCACGCGCCGGAGAAGCGGGAGCAGGGTTCGCAGTTGTGGCCGACGAGGTGAGAAACCTGGCCATGCGTGCGGCGGAAGCCGCTAAGAACACCGCGGCCCTGATCGAGGGCAATGTAAAGATGATCCAGACCGGTGCTGAACTGGCGAAAAGCATGAGCGGCGAGTTTTCTGAAGTGGCTTCGAGCGTCTCGAAAGCAGGCGATCTCGTCAGGGAGATTTCTTCAGCATCACAGGAACAGGCCCAGGGGGTCGAGCAGATCAATCAGGCTGTCGGAGGTGTTGACAAAGTGGTCCAGGAAAACGCCTCAAATGCGGAAGAAGCCGCCTCCACCTCAAAACGATTGGAAGAACAGGCACAGCAAATGACCGGTTTTGTAAACCGCTTGATGGCCCTCATCGAAGGGGACGCGAGTGGAGCAGAATCGGCCGGCCGGCCAGATGAGAAAAAGCCGTTTGCAAAATCAGCGACAAGGCTGCACAATCGGCCAAATGCAGGTATTCAGGGACACAAAGAGACAAAAATGAGCCCATCCGGGCATTTACCGGTGATTCCGGCCAGGTTAAGGGCTGCAGGAAAACACGCCTCCCCCGTTAAGGTGGCTGGTGTCCGTACATAGCGACATAAATAATCACCCAATAACCGGCTTCCGTCATTCCGGCGGGAGCCGGACCAGGTCCGGGGTACCGCCGAAGTAACCGGCAGCGAGCGTTCGCGCCGTCATCTCAGAATACGAATTGAGCCGCCGCCACGGTAGGCTGTCCCAGCCAATACGCCGAATTATCTTTTCATATGTCATATTTTTTTATATCAAAAACATAAATATGATTACATTCTTCTTCGGGTTGCCAGACCGGTTTTTCATTCAATGAGCCCGGAGGTGAAAATGATAACCCGACGCTCCCTTCTATGGTGGATTAGATCGAGCAATCTGAAGCTTCAGCTACTGCTGCTGCTGATCATTCTGATTACAGTCGGGGCAAGAGTACTCCCGATCGCGATGCAGAAAAAGATCGTAGATGAAGCGATCCGGTTCCGGCGAATGGACCTGCTGCTTCTCTACTGCGCCGCCTATATCTTTGCCGTTCTGACCGCCACCGGGCTGAAGTTTCTCATGAACCTGCTTCAAACGCGGATTGGGCAAGAGGCGCTGGCCAGCATGCGCAAAGAACTCTATTTGCACATCATCACGCTGCCTCTCGAATTTTTTCAAAAATCGTCACCCGGCATGGTGGTATCGTCACTCGTCACCGAACTTGCGACAGCCGGCGATTTCGTGGGCCAGGCGATAGCGGTACCCATTGGCAACCTGCTCACCCTGGTAGCTTTTGCCGTCTACATGTTCTACCTGAACCCGCTTCTGGCCATCCTGAGCATCTCAACATATCCTATCGCGCTTCTGCTCATTCCGATCGTTCAGAAGAAATCAAACGACGCCAACAAGGCGCGCGTAGATGGCACGCGCACGATGAGCAACATGATCGATGAGACCGTCTCAGGCATCCACGAAATCCATGCAAATGCAAGTTATCGCGTCGAGGAACGCAAGTTCGGCGACATTGTGGATCATTTGTTCAAAATCCGGGTTATATGGATCGCATACAAGGGCGCAGCGAAGGTGCTGAATAATTTCTTTCAGAACCTCGGGCCTTTTATTCTCTTTCTAGTCGGGGGCTATCTTGCCATAAACGGCCGGTTCGACCTCGGCGCCCTTGTGGCCTTCATGTCGGCTTACGAAAAATTGTATGATCCATGGAAGGAACTGATGGATTTTTACCAGCTCTATCAGGATGCGCACGTCGGGTATACGAGAATCATGGAGTACTTCGACGCCGAACCCGGATACGGGATCGAACCTGACGGCCGCGCTCCATTTAATCTTCATGGGGCTGTCAATGCGAGCCGGCTCTCCCTTGCGGTTGACGGCGACATCGAGTTGCTCAAGAGTATCAGCCTGGATGTGAAACCGGGAGAGCGCATTGCGCTCGTGGGCTATTCGGGGAGCGGCAAGAGCACTCTTACGCGGTGTATCAGCCAGCTCTACGGGTACACTTCGGGCAGTCTTAAGCTCGATGAGCATGAAGTCTCGCAACTGAGTAAAATGGATATTGCGGCAAACCTGGGCATAGTGTCACAGAATCCGTTCATTTTTCATGGAACCATCAGGGAGAACCTTCTCTATTCCTGGGAGGCCGTCCGCGCCGGGCGCCCTGATTCTACCCCTGAGGAAGTACCGTCATATGAGAGAATAATCGAGATGCTGAGAGGCGTGGGCCTCTTTGGGGACGTCGTGCGCTTCGGCCTGAACAGGGTCCTTCGTCCGGGAGAGCAAGAATTTTTCGTCAAAAAGATTATGCGGATCAGGATTATGTTTCAAGAACACTTCGGGGAGGTCAGTAGAGGATATTCCGAATATTTCGATCAGGACAAATTTCTGAAGTTTTCCACTGTTGCCGCAAACATCCTCATGGGGAGTCCCAATGACCCCGAATTCAGCATGGACAGGCTCGCCGTAAGCCCCTTTTTCAACCATTTCCTCGCTGAAGCCGGGTTACGGAACCCACTGATAGAATTGGGAAAAGACCTGGTCGTCAGCTTGATCGAGGTCCTTGGGAAAATGCCGCCGAACGAAGCTTTTTTCCGGGATAGCCCGCTGCTTCCCGAAAGGCTGGAAGAATACGGGGAGGTCTGCACAAGAATCGATGAAATGCAGCCAAAAGAGATCGGCAGGCAGGACGCTCTGAAGCTTCTGGACGTGGCCCTGCGCTACATTCCAGGAAAACATGGGATAATCGGTATGCCCTCGATGCTGGAGGAACTTATCCTCAAAGGAAGGAAATCTTTCAGAAAAAAAATCATGGCCGAACGTCCGGGGGCAATCAGCTTTTATAATATTTTAGAATACATTCATTCCCTTCCGCTCCTGGACAATATCCTTTACGGAAAGCTCACAACAGAACGCCCGCGAGCACGGGAGCGCATCAGCGATAGCATCGTGCAGTTTCTGGAAGAGGAGAATCTGCTCGGGCGAATCGTCGAAATCGGGCTTCGCTTCGATGTAGGGTCAAAAGGGGAAAGGCTTTCCGGCGGCCAAAAACAAAAACTCGCCATCGCCCGGGTTCTGCTCAAGTCGCCCCGGATTCTCATCCTCGACGAAGCGACATCCGCCCTCGATAATGCTTCGCAGCAGCAGATTCAGGATCTGCTCGAATCAAGGTGGAAGGGAAAGTGCACTATAATCTCCGTAGCGCACCGCCTTGATACTGTTCGGGAATTCGATCGTATTGCCGTCATGCGGGCGGGCAAAATAGTCGAAATAGGGACCTATGACGAACTCATTGGCTATGGAGGAATACTCTATGAACTCGTCCACGGGACAAAACCTCGCGTGCATTGAATACAGGACTGCGCTAGACATGCTCATGCGCGTACCGCTTTTTTCCGTGATACCCATCGAAGCCGTAAAAGTCCTGGCCTGTCTAGGCGAAACTGAGAATTTTGCGGCGGGCGAGATCGTTTTTCAGCAGGGCGAAATCGACGACTACGCATACTATATCGTGGAGGGCGAGGCGGAACTGCTCCTGCGTACCGAAGAGGGTGAACAAAAGATACGCGGCTTCGGAAAGGGAGATTTTATCGGCGGATTCTCGCTGCTTTCCAACATGGAGCGGCTGTTTTCCCTAAGGGCGCAAACCGACCTTTGTTGCCTGGCGTTCTCGGCGGATGGTTTTCAAAAGATACTCAAGCAGTTCCCCGAAGCGGCCGCGGAGATCCTAAGGGAGATGGCCTCACAGGTTTTTCGGTGGGAATACGGACTGCTGCACGGAGATCGTAAATTGTGTGCGAAATGCACGAGCGCGGTGGGAGTTACTCTTTTATAGGCGAGTGGTTGAACAGGTGATGATCTGTTCAACCACTCGCCTTATTCATCAGCACGAATCCTTGAGCTTGCGCACCTCTTCGGTAAAGGCCGGGACGAACTTGAACAGGTCTTCTACTATTCCGTAATCAGCCTTGCTGAAAATGGGCGCGTCAGCGTCCTTGTTGATCGCCACGATGTATTTTGAGTATCCCATACCCGCAAGGTGCTGAATTGCCCCCGAGATGCCGACCGCAATGTAGAGGTTGGGGTTTACCACCTTGCCGGTCTGCCCGACCTGGTCTGAATGAGGACGCCAGCCCGAATCTACCGCGGCGCGTGAAGCGCCCACCGCTGCTCCCAGCACTCCGGCCAGTTCTTCCAAAATCACGTAGTTGGAGGCATCTTTCATGCCCCTGCCGCCCGAGACAATGACCTCGGCCTCGGTCAGTTCCACCTTCCCGGAAACATCAAGGTCGTATTTCAAAACCTTAGCGTGTGGAATCGGGACCGGGAAATCGATCATTTCCAACTCAGCCTTTCTGCTTTCGTCCACGATAAAGCATTTCATAATGTTGGGACGAATCGAGAGAAGCGGGGAAACCCCCTCGGCCCACTCGCACCAGGCGAAGCACTTGCCAGCAAAAAGCGGCCATTTGGCAGTTATCTTCCCGGCCTCGTCAACCCGGACTTCGATTACGTCCTGCAGCAGGGTAACGTTGATCCTCCCGCAGAGCCGCGCACCGATATCACGACCGTCAACCGAAGCCGGCATAAGAACGGCAGCCGGTTGGGTCTTTTCCACCATGTGCGCTATAATCGGAACGTAGGTTCCCGCCAGGTAATGCTCCAGTGCGGGATCGTCCAGCACATAAACCTTATCGACACCATAATTTCCCAGTTCGGCCGCTTTATCGGCAACGCCCGATCCGAGCGCGACAGCGATCAGCCCCGCCCCGAGCGCATCGGCAATACGCCTGCCTTCGCTTGCCACTTCATAGGTCACGCGGCGAAAATTCCCGTTCCGGAACTCGGTAACTATCAACACATTTTTTGCCATTGGGATAGCTCCTGTATCAGATGACCCTGGCTTCTTCACGCAAAAGTTTGACAAGCTCTCTTGCCTTTTCCTCGATATCCAGCCCCCCGTCCACTATTTTCCCCGGTTTTCGCTGAGGAGGCAGTTCCATGGAGGTAATCCGGATTTTGGCTTTTTCGGCAGCAAAATCCGCTGGATCCAATCCCAAGTCCGGAAGTTTTTTCATGGCCAGAGGTTTTTTCTTTGCTTTCATAATCCCGGGAAGTGAAGCGTACCGTGGATTCCATACGGCATGAGATCCGCCGAACGTAACCAATGCGGGCAGAGGGACCTGTATAGTCACTTTCCCCCCCTCGATCGGCCGTTCTACGGTCACGTTGGTCCCATCGCATTCCATAGAGACCGCGAGAGCCACATGAGGCCATCCGAGCTTTTGGGCAAGGATTGCGCCCCTTTGCCCCTGGTCATAATCAACCGACCTCGAACCGATCAGGATGATATCAGGGTTCTTCTCCCTGGTGGCTGCTGCCAAAGCCTCGGTAACCTGGAGAAAGTCCGCGCCCTTCATGTCAGTATCGTCTATGAGCACTGCTTCATCACACCCCATGGCCAGAGCCGTCCTGAGGGCTTCAACAACTCTCTGAGGTCCGTAGCTGATGACCGCGACCGTTCCACCATGCTTTTCCTTGAGGCGCAAAGCGGCCTCAATAGCGAACTCATCGTAAGGATTGATAATCCACTTTATGTCTGATGTTACGATTTGACTTTTATCCGGGGCTATCCGGATAACGGTTTCCGTGTCTGGGGTCTGTTTCAGGACGACCACAATATTCATAACGCATCCTCCCTAAGATTTAGGCCTTCCATTTCCGACCTGCGATACCGTTTTAGTTTTCTATTCTAAAAGCGGTTTTTTTACCATACTATTTAATATCACTCAAGCTAAAGAAAACTTGACCCAAAGTGCTTCAAGACCAGGGCAAGAGAACCGGGCAGACAAGCTCAAAGAACCCGGGGCAACAGGTTACAACGGGTCCTTAGATTTCTATCGCAGAAGTATTGTGGATTGAGGACAGAAAACCCCTAAGCATTGCAGACAGGATACAAACCTGCTCGCTCTTCTCATTCAAGGCAGGATCGATAGATGCGTTTCCAACTGAGGCGCGGCGCCCCGGAGAACTCTAGGACTGGGAACCGGCGTAATTCCCCTTACACCCGGGACAATACCCCTGGAGGACCACCTGCTGCCGAAGTACGTGGAACCCATTTCGCTCGCCAACCGATATTTGCGGTTCCCCGACTGAGAATTCAGCATCCTGGATCGATTGACAATGCAGGCAGACCATGTGGTGGTGGGTACCTGTTACCGCATCGTACCGGGCCACTTCCGTTATCGGATTCACCTTCTGGATAAGACCGACTTCGTAGAACTTCTCGAGCGTCTTGTAAACTGTTCCCAGCGAAATCATAGGGAAACGTTTCTTTACCTGCTGATAAATGGCCTCAGCACTCGGATGCTCTTTGGTGAAATAAAGGGCCTGATAGATGGCCAACCTCTGATAAGTTACCTGGAGGCCGTGATCCCTCAGGGTCGCAATGAAATCTTTGTCGTTTTTCCCCTCCATGGTCTCTTTCCCCCTTTTTTGGAGCAGGATTGGGAGCAACTACAGAAAACCTCTAGTCTAGGCTATATGTAAACCACAATTTACGCAAGCAGAATCTTCTAATAATGTGTATCGCTAAGCAGTACTTTCCACATTAGAAGATAACTCCCTAAATCGCTTGAGAAAAACAAGCAGAATGGAAATGGCTGCCGGAGTTATTCCCGGTATTCTCGATACCTGTCCCACCGAAACCGGCTGTACGTCCCCGAGCTTCTGCCTGACCTCGTTAGATAGCCCCGGCACCTGATCGTAGGGGAAATCCTCCGGAATCCGGATTCCTTCCATCTGTTTGAACCTGTTCACTTCGGCTTCCTGCCGCCGAAGATAGCCTTCGTATTTGCACTCGATTTCGATCTGTTCCTTCGTTCTTTCAGAAAGCACCAGGTCCGACGCGCAAAGGGCTTCCACATCAGAATAGGTGAGTTCAGGCCTCTTGAGGAGCTTTTCCAGCGAAACCGGTTCATCGAGAGGATTCGAACCTCGGCTGACAAGGATTTCACTTACACGGGGAGAAGGCCGCACAAATGTCTTCCGAAGCCTTTCCAGTTCGGCACGCATTGCCTCGCGCCGATCGAGAAGCTCTCTGTAGACGGAATAATCATGAAGACCAAGCTCGTACCCCTTCTCCAGAAGCCGCAAATCGGCATTGTCCTCCCGCAGAAGCAGGCGGTATTCAGAGCGTGAGGTGAAAATTCTGTATGGCTCGCAGGTCCCTTTTGTGACCAGGTCATCGATCATTACGGCAATGTAGGCATCCGAGCGGTCCAAGAGAAACGGGGGTCTTTTCTGGGCCTTGAGGGCGGCGTTCAGACCCGCCCACAATCCTTGCGCGGCCGCTTCCTCATAGCCGGAGGTACCGTTTATCTGGCCGGCCAGGAAAAGGCCCTCAACCGGCTTCGTCTCAAGTGTGGGATGCAGTTGCGTGGGCTGAATGAAATCATATTCGATCGCGTAGGCCGGCCTCATTACCTCAGCGTATTCCAGCCCCGGGATCGAGTGAATCAGATTGAGCTGAATCTCCAGCGGAAGTGAATTGCCCGTTCCGCTGGCATATATCTCTTCGGTATCAAGACCTTCAGGCTCGAGAATGATCTGATGAAAATCCTTGTGCGGGAATTTCATCACCTTGTCTTCCAGCGATGGGCAGTAGCGCGCGGAAACACCCTGGATGGCTCCGTTATACAGCGGAGATAGATGAATATGGCGGCGAATAAGCTCGTGCGTCCGTTCGGCGGTACGCCCAATGTAGCATGGCTCCTGTGGGAGCGGCAGATTTGACGTGAACAGTGAAAAAGGCCTCGGTTCAGCATCGCCGTGCTGTTCACGAAAGGAGCTGAAATCGATGCTCCGGCGGTTGATTCTGGCGGGGGTACCGGTTTTCATCCTGCCAAGGGTGAACCCGAGTTCCTTTATCTGATCGGCAAGCGCGATTGACGAGAACTCGCCCGCCCTGCCCGACGGAATACGGCTCTTCCCAATATGGATAAGACCGTGCAGAAAGGTCCCCGTTGCGACAACAACCACTTCAGATTCGTAGAAAACCCCGATCTGGTCGATTACTCCCGATACCCTTCCGTCCTCGATAATAAGTGATTCGACAAGGGACTGCTTTAATTCGAGATTGGACTGAAGCTCCAATCTGTGCTTCATTTCACTCCTATACCGGATTTTGTCGTTCTGAGTCCGAGTGCCACGGACGGCAGGCCCCTTTTTTGTGTTGAGCAGGCGGAACTGAATCGCGCTCAGGTCCGAAACCTTGGCCATCTCGCCCCCGAGCGCGTCGATTTCTCTCACCAGGTGGCCCTTGCCTATTCCGCCCACCGAAGGCGAACAGGGCATGTGCGCAACGGTATCCAAACTAATCGACAGCACCAGAGTTTTGCACCCCAGCCGCGCGGAACCAAGCGCCGCCTCACAGCCGGCATGACCTGCTCCGATCACTATTACATCGTATTTTCCAGCCATTCCAAACCGGACCTGAGCTTCAGCTAGTCGAGGACTATGAGCGCAGGACTGCCCATTTTCGAGCACTCCCTTGCCAGTGAAAACCATTATGTTCCTGCTACCAATCTTGCATTCGGCACAACTTGCGGTTGCGCCTTAATATAATCCATCCTCGCCATTGTGCACTATTATCAGTGTCTAATAAACGCTTTTTTTAGAGCACATTCCATAGCTATTTAATGGTCATAAAAAGATTCGGGTGAGGTTAAGCCAAACGCCGGACCGATGCTATTTTCGGTTACTCGCATCGAGCAGCCGCTTGATATTGAGACCGAGAATCGCCCGTTCCTGTTCGCCGGTCAGCTTCAGGCGCAGAATCTTATGCGCCTCGGACACCGGGTCTCCGAAGGGAAAATCTGATCCGAACATGAGCCTTTCACAACCATAGCGCGAGATATAGTCACTGACGTCACCTACCGGGGCAAGGGCGGTATCAGCGTAAATGTTGGGCATTTCCCATATGCCATGGCGACGGAAAAGGTCATATCCGCCATTGAGCATTCCGCAGTGGGGAATGATCACGTTCACCCCGGGGGCCAGTTCGTTTATGAAATAGAGCGTGTTTTCAAATTCCTCTTCGAGGCAGACAGGCATGTTGCGCCTCTGGATTTCTTTGATTGCGGCGGCGCACTTCGGATCGCCGTAGTTGTAGACAGGCTCGTCGGGATGCCTGTGCCATTTGATTCCCTTGTGAGCGCCGGTCAACTGCTCGACGGCAAAGTCATTCCAGATGAAAAAATAGGGATATACTTCGAACCCCGGTATTCCGACCGAAAGCAGATACCCGTTCGATTCGGCTCTCGTGCGCTTCCATTCCCCGGTATCCCTGAAATGTGGATCATACCTGTCGTAGATTTCCATTACAGGGGAGAACATCACCGCTCCCCCGATACCGCTGCCTCCAATGTGGGAGAGATAGTCGCAAAGGTCCTGGGGCGGAAAGGCGTCAATGCGGCCGCAATGGGCGTGAGCATCGATTATATCGGGGATCATTTATTCCTCCGGTCGTTAATACCGGCTTGCTCTAAAGGTACTGTTTCAGGTTCCGGGAGCCAGGTGATCGCCGGGATGACCGGCAACATTTACCAGCCCATTCCTTCAATGCCTCACACACGGGCGGAGACCCGATTATATGCCAGGCATTTAACCCAGTGGCCGGTCGATATCTCCTGGAGTTTGGGTGAATTCTTTTCGCACTCCGGCTTCGCCTGAAGGCAGCGCGGCTGGAAAATACACGATTCCGGAAGCACCTGTCCGGTAGGTTCCTTCGCCTCTTTCCAGTGTTTCTTCGCATGGTTGGGATCAGGCAGAGGTATGGCATCGAGCAACGCCCGGGTGTAGGGATGGCTGGGGTTGCTGAACAGTTCATCGGCTTGTGCGAGTTCGACGACCTGCCCGAGGTACATAACGGCAACCCGGTCGCTGATGTGGCGCACGACCGAGAGATCATGCGAGATGAAAAGGTAGGTCAGGTTGAACTCCTTCTGCAGATCCTGAAGCAGGTTGATCACCTGGGCCTGAATGGAAACGTCGAGAGCCGAAAGCGGCTCGTCGCAGACGACCAGTTCAGGATGGAGAGCCAAAGCCCGCGCGATTCCAATCCTCTGGCGCTGCCCGCCGCTGAACTCATGTGGATAGCGGTTGATGTGCTCGGGTCGAAGCCCGACCACCTCCATGATTTGGCGCACCCTTTCCTTTCGCTCGGCAGGCGTCCCGATTTTATGTATGATGAGACCTTCACCGATAATCCGCCCCACGGTTTGCCGCGGGTTAAGCGAAGAGTAAGGGTCCTGAAAGATGATCTGCATGCGCCTTCTTAACTGATGCAGTTTTTCACTGTCCAGGGATGAAAGATCCTGTCCGTCAAATATGACCCGGCCTTCGGTTGGAGGTTCAAGATCGAGAATCACCCTGCCCAGGGTGGATTTCCCGCATCCGCTCTCCCCCACGAGGCCAAGGGTTTCGCCCCGGCTGATCTCAAGATCGACCCCGTCCACAGCCTTGACAATTCCAACTTCGCGGCGAAAAAGCCCCATGGTTATGGGATAGTATTTCTTGACGTCTCTAATTCGTAGAAGTTCCGATTCTTGCGGCAAGCACAACTCCTAATAAAGCCAGCAGCGCACCGGGTGGCCTCCAGCCGGCTCGAGGAGCCCTGGTTCCTCCCGAAAGCAGCGGTCGAAAGACCAAGGGCACCTTGTATTGAATTTGCACCCGGGCGGCAGCGCCAGCAAACTGGGAACTACTCCCGGGATCGGTTTGAGCCTGTCCTTTTCATCGCCGGCCACGCGGCTGGGCATCGACCGCATAAGCCCCTGGGTGTACGGATGGAGAGGTTTTTCGAAAAGCTCTTTCACACCGGCATGCTCCACAACCCGGCCAGTGTACATAACAATGACCTGATCCGCCATCTCGGCTATCACCCCAAGATCATGGGTAATGAGTAAAATCGACATACCCTGTGTTTCGCGAAGATCGTCAAGAAGCGAAAGTATCTGCGCTTGGATGGTCACGTCGAGAGCAGTGGTGGGTTCGTCCGCGATGATGAGGCTGGGATTGCAGGCTATCGCCATTGCAATCATTACACGCTGACGCATGCCGCCGCTCATTTTATGTGGATAGTCGAACATCCGGACTTCGGGTGAGGGGATACCTACCCGGTGAAGAAGCTGGATTACCTCAAGATGGGCATCTTTTTTCGAAATCGGCTTGTGCCGCAACAGCACTTCAGCAATCTGGTCCCCGATTCGAAAAACAGGGTTGAGGGAAGTCATGGGCTCCTGGAAAATCATCGAGATTTCGTTTCCCCGCATTGATTCCATTTCATTCTCGGGGATCGAAAGCAAATCTCTCCCCCGGAACGAGATCTGCCCACCCGCCATTAACCCCGGAGGAGGAACAAGACGCAGAATGGAAAGTGCCGTCACGCTCTTCCCGCATCCGGACTCGCCGACAATTCCGAGCACTTGTTTCTCGAAAATTTCAAAGCTGACCGAATCTACCGCACGTGAGATCCCGGCCTCGGTTAGAAAATATGTCTTCAAGTCTTTAACTTCGAGAAGAGCTGAATTCATCGATCTCCATTGCCGGATCAGTTTTGATGAGGACGCTTCCGCCCCCCGCAACGATGTTCTCCCGGCCCCGACAGAGTCAGCACCGGACCCTGGATCAAGTCGAGGGCTCACTTTGAGCAGGGGTAAGCCTCGCACACCCTGCGCAGTGTGAAGGTAAGTATACTTATCGCCGGCCGCTTTAACAAGTATTCGGGTCAAACGCAAAAATGGGCTTTCGCAGTATGAGGGAGAGCAGACCGTGCACAAAACGTAACCAATGTGCGCAAAAATCGTAACTTTCAGCGGGAGACTTTGCCGGGTGTCCTGATTACGTAGTGATATTAATATGTTAAATAATGGTACGCTTATTGCCATGGTTAATGTAGCTCACAGCTTACACTGAGCCCGAATATTGCGTGGGGGGGAAATTATGAAAAACAGAATAAGTAATGCGGTGCATGATGTATCGGCCGAGGATACCGAAATCCAGCCAAACCTGATGGGGTTCGCGGATTCAGCCCTCCCGGAGTTGGATCAGGTTGGCAGGTTTTTGCGGCCCGTCCCTGAACGGGAAGGCATAAACTCAAAGAAACCGAAAAGTGCCAGGGACTTCCTCAAGCTTCCGAAGGAAAAGCCTGTTCTGCGGCCGGATTTCAAAAAATCCAAATCGACCGGAATAGCCGAGTTCTACCTCAATCCTCCCAAGCATATCGCGGTCCGGGAAGGCCTGCGGGCTTCGGTAAAAGGGAAGTTCATCTATGTCGGTGATGAGAAATTCTACATCCGCGGGGTAACCTACGGCCCCTTCAGGCCTGACGAGCAGGGTTGCGAATACAAGGACCCGGAGACAGTCGACCGCGATTTTGCGCAAATGGCCGCTTCCGGCATAAATGCGGTCCGGACCTACACCGTACCGCCCAGGTGGCTTCTCGATGTAGCCCTGAGGCATAACCTGCGAGTCATGATAGGCCTGCCGTGGGAAGAGCACATAACTTTCCTGGACGATAAGAAACTGGCAAAAGACATCGAGCGCCGGGTGCGGGAAGGCGTAAAGGCCTGCGCCGGGCATGCCGCCGTGCTCTGCTTTACGATCGGCAACGAGATCCCCTCAACGATTGTTCGATGGCACGGGCGGCGGGGCATCGAGTCTTTCCTCGAGCGCCTCTACAAAGTGGTAAAAGAGGTTGATCATGAGGCCCTGGTTACTTACGTAAACTTTCCCACAACCGAATACCTGGACCTTCCTTTCGTCGATTTCGTCTCTTTCAACGTCTACCTGGAGACCAAAGAGAAGCTGGAAGGATACCTCGCGCGCCTCCAGAACCTTGCGGGTGAAAAGCCGCTGGTTATGGCCGAAATTGGCCTGGACAGCATGAGAAACGGCCAGGACGTTCAGGCTTCGACGCTCGAATGGCAGATCAGGTCAACTTTTGGGGCCGGGAGCGCAGGTATTTTCGTTTTTTCCTGGACCGATGAATGGCACAGAGGCGGCTTTGATATAGATGATTGGGGATTCGGCCTGACCGACCGGAACCGCAGCCCCAAGCTTTCGCTGGCCAGCGTCAGCAAGGCTTTTGCGCAAGTCCCCTTCCCCGCCGATCTCAACTGGCCGAGCATCTCGGTTCTCGTTTGCACCTACAACGGCAAGCGTACCATCCGCGATTGCATGGAAGGCCTCAGAAAGGTCGATTATCCCAATTTCGAAGTAATCGTTGTAAACGATGGTTCCACAGACGGTACCGAGTTAATAGCCAAAGAATATGGTTTCAGGGTGATTTCCATTCCGAACGGCGGCCTCAGCAACGCCCGCAATGTCGCGATGCGTGCCGCAAAGGGTGAAATAGTCGCTTATATCGATGACGACGCTGTTCCGGACCCGCAGTGGCTAACCTATCTTGCGGCGACTTTTCTTTCGACCGATCACGTTGGGGTTGGCGGCCCGAATATCCCTCCCGCCGATGACGGTCCCGTAGCCGAATGCGTTGCAAACGCCCCCGGGGGACCAATACATGTCCTTCTGACCGATCAGCAGGCCGAGCACATTCCCGGCTGCAACATGGCGTTCCGCAAAGCCGCTTTGGAGGCTATAGGCGGTTTCGACGCGCAGTTCCGCATCGCCGGGGATGACGTCGATCTTTGCTGGCGGCTGCAGGAGCGGGGCTGGACACTTGGTTTCAATCCGGCCGCGATGGTGTGGCATCATCGCCGCAATTCCGTCAAAACCTACTGGAAACAGCAGTTGAACTACGGGAAGGCGGAAGGTTACCTGGAGCACAAATGGCCTGAAAAATACAATGCCGCCGGACATATCCCCTGGGCCGGAAGGCTTTATTTCAAAGGTTTCGAGCAGCTTTTCGGCCCATTCAGGGGCAGAATCTACCAGGGCACATGGGGCAGCGCCCTGTTTCAATCGATATATCAGCCGTCCCCGAGCTTCATGTGGTCCCTGCCTCTCATGCCCGAATGGAATGTGATAGTAGCGGCCCTTGCCTTGTTTTCGCTGCTTGGGATCGAGTGGACTCCCCTGCTGCTCTCTTTTCCTCTTTTCCTCATAGCCGCCATCCTGCCGATAGCACATGCGGTATCGTGCGCATCGAGGGTGCCTTTCCTCCAGTTCCCGGCATCGCAACGGCGCAAGCTCAAGGCTCTCACTGCCTGTCTGCATCTTATGCAGCCGCTGGCGCGCCTGATCGGAAGGATAAAACTCGGTTTGACTCCATGGCGCAAATGCGGCGTCGCATCCAGCATCGCGCATCCTCTGCCGTGGCCGAAAACTTTTACGATCTGGAGCCAACAGTGGCGCTCACCGATTGCCTGGCTCGAATCGGTCGAAGAAGGGGTAAGGGCCTTAAGAACGGTCGTGCTCAGGGGCGGCGACTTTGACGGCTGGGACCTCGAACTGCGCGGAGGCCTTCTCGGTTCGGTTCGTGTGCTGATGGCAGTGGAAGAACACGGCGGCGGCAACCAGTTTATCCGTGTAAAGAGCTGGCCACGCTGCACACCGGCCGGGATAGTCATGACGCTGTTCTTCGCCGCCATGGGGGCCGCTTCAGCCGCCGCTCAGGCATGGGTCGCCTGCGGAGTGCTAAACGCCATTGCACTTATCCTGATGATGCGTGTCATGATCGAGTGCTCATCGGCAATGTCCACGGTGACCGAGGTACTCGACCATAAGGAATAGCCGGTTTCCATCCGGAAACTCTACAAAGCTTCTGACCAAGGCGTAAATCCCCCGTGCCCTTTAAGAAAGGGCACGGGGGATTTACGTTTCCAGGGTTATCTTCGTTGTTTACACCAATCATTCTCTACCTGTCGCTTGGCTAATCGCAAAAAGTGCAGGGTCTACATGAGGGACACCGGAACACTTGGGGCGTGAATCGAATCCGCATTAATATAAAGCGGTGAATCCCGCCCCACGTTTTTGTGTCTCTCCGCAGGGCGGTTTTCCGTTCAGTTATCGTGAATGACGCATGTTCCCGTGAGAATGCCCAGCCCGAGTTCCCGATACCCGTTGCGTCCGAGATGCGGGGCCTAGATCTGCGTCGCGCTGTGCCCTACTATCTGTGAGCGCCTGCGAAGACATGTTTTCTTTTTGTCCCGTAGTGTTTTGCCCTTGCGATACTGGACGCTGCTGCCCTTGCTTCTCCAGGATTTGCCCGCCGGCACTCTCATTGCCTGGCCGGCGCGTCAGCCCCTTCCCGGACGATGGTGTCGAAGGCCCGTTTATTACAGGCTTGCTCGCGAGCCCTTCCGTCCCAGGGGATTGCAGGGCTTTTATCACGTCGTGGAACGCCGGTCGCTTCGCAGGTGAGCTTGCCTTGCCTGTGCGTGTCTCCGAAGGTGTTTTCGCCGTCTTTTTCGATGCTGTTTTAACTTTTCTTGCCGATTCGGTTCTATGCGTCCCGGTTTTGTTTTTCTTCTCCCGTGTAGTCAATTTGTCTTGCGAACTCAGCCTGTGAACGGTGTCCTTCTCGACTTGATCACTGCCGGGATTGCCCCCGGGCGCGTCCTGAGGTGTGGTCAGACCCGACCCGAGACCTACGGTCATTGGAAAAGGAGCAGAAGGCCCACCTGCACTCGGCATCCCCTGCTGCTCCGATCGCATCTCAGGCGTTTTTTCCGCAGGCTTTTTCTCCTCAGCCTTCTTTTCCTCCGGGGGTTTCTTCTCCTCTGCGGCCTTCTTCTCTTTCTCAGCCTCAGCCTTCTTCTTTTCCGTCACCTCAATTTCCTTAAGCTTCGCTTCTATATTAGGGTCAGTCTTAAGGGCAGCCCGGAGCTGCTCCTGCGTTTTGGCAGTAGTATCGAACTTCACCAGGCCTTTCTTATAGGCCTCCTGGACTTTCTTTAATTTATCTTTAATTTCATCTTGCGTTTGACTCATTTGTCTGGCCTGTCCACCCACCACTGATTCTCCCAAGGTAGTATCAGAAGCCGCTCTGATTTCTTTGGCGAATTTCTCCAGTTCCGCGTCGGTGGCCTTTTCCAGCTTCTCCCGGGGAATACGGTAGGTTTCATTTCCTGCACCGTCGTTTGAAGCCCTGCTGAAATCTATCCCTTTTGCCCCCGGCTCCCCATATCTGCTGACAACATAAACATCTCCATTTTCTGCCACCTTCACAGTCCCGAAATTGCCGGCTTCGAACATCTGTTGCGTCGCCGTATCGAGCCCCTCGCCGCCCTGGCCCTCAGGGCCATCCCCGTCGCCTCCGCCCGCAAGTCCATACCTCGGGCACCAAAGACTTAGAGTAAGAATCAGCAGAAAATACAATCCCCAGCCATGGCTCGTGCATCGACCGTCCATAAGTCCTCCTTACTGGCCAATTTCAACCATTAGCGCGCGAAATTTTTATACAAAAAATTTAGGAACTTGCGGTCAATAGATCAAGCATATTTAAGACCACTTCTTGTAAAAGAACTTATGTGTGACAGGACTGATTCGTGGGTGCGGAACGCTCGTGTCATGAGACAAGGAGGGTAATTGGGTGCTGACTCGCAGGACCGGGGCCGATAACCCTGAATAAAGCATGAACTTGACCGCCGACCGATTCAGAGGAGCCCTTCGGGGTCGGATTCCACCCGAAAAAGCTTTTGGAATGTCCAGAGTCTATTAGAATCATACGATATACCAATCAAAACACACAAGTAAAATGCTTATCCGAGCTGTTTTGCCAGTTTCCGGACACACATCTGTCCCCGTAGTCGATAGCTCTCTTCCCGCCTGTCCGAGTGGAGGGGTTCAGGCGAAAATGATGCGACAGTAATGAGCGAGAGGATAAAGCTGATGGCAGTGGAAGAGCACGGCGGCAATCAGTTTATCCGTGTAAAGAGCTGGCCTCGCTGCACCCCGGCCGGGATAGTCATGACGCTGTTCTTCGCCGCAATGGGGGCCGCTTCAGCCGCCGCTCAGGCATGGGTCGCCTGCGGAGTGCTAAATGCCATTGCACTTATCCTGATGATGCGTGTCATGATCGAGTGTTCTTCGGCAATGTCCACAGTGACCGAGGTACTCGACCATAAGGAATAGCCGGTTTTGATCCGGAAACCCTCCGGATCTTCGGACCAAGGCGTAAATCCCCCGTGCCCTTTAAGAAAGGGCACGGGGGATTTACGTTTCCAGGGTTATCTTCGTTGTTTACACCAATCATTTCCTTCTCTATTTGTGACGCGTCACATTTCGCGAATCTTTCTCCAATACCTGCAGGCAACACCGAAGGCTTTTAAGTGACCCCCGGGGCAGCGCCTTCCCCGGACCTGGTCCAGCCGGTTCGAAATTGGCAGAAGACTATAAAATGGATCGGATGCGTGCGATCAGAACGGGCAGCCCATGAGGGTCCACAAACGTGACGGACACGGAAAGGTTGGTCGTGCCTGTGTGGAAGTCAATGTTCAGAAGAGAAATCTTAATCCGGATACATTTTTTTATAATACTCCGGATACAATTTTTTTGCACATTCCGGGCAAACACTGTGGGTGAATTCAGCCTCTGAATGACTCTTAATATAAGATTCAATTTGATTCCAGTAACCCTTATCATCGCGGATTCTTTTACAGGAAGCACAAATAGGAAGCATTCCACTCAAAGTTTTGATTTTAGACATGGCATCACTAAGTTCATGGATAAGTTTCTCCCTCTCTTCTTCCACCCGCTTGCGCTCAGTAATGTCGGTTAACGTACCTGCTGTCCCTGTAGCATTACCTTTCTCATCAAGCGTTAGCCGTGCCCATACCTCAATCCAGCGAAACTCTCCGTTTTTATTCATATACCGAATCTCGTGCCGACAATAGTCCTTCTTCCTCTCGATTAATGGTCTGAAGAGCTCAAGGTTCAGTTGTCGGTCTTCAGGATAAACGTATTCCAAAAATGCCATACCAAGACTCTCTTCCACAGCAAAGCCTGTTACCTCAGCCCAAGCAGAATTCAGAAATGTCCAGTGCCCTTCTGCATCAGTACGAAAGACAACTTCCTTTAAGTTCTCCACAACAAACTGGTATTGCTCCTTACTATCTCGCAATGCCTCCTCCGCTTGCTTGCGCACTAATTCAGATTGCTCCAGATCCTGGATTTTCTGTTTTGATAAGGCATTCTCTTCGATCAGTTCGGAATTTATCCTGGCTTGATCATGCATCTGGAACCCCCTCTGTCGTGATGAACGGTGACGGTTGGAAACAAAAACGGGTGATATTTGTTCCGGAATAATGCCTCAACCTCTGCGATATTCCTCCAAACCGCATGTTGAGATCCGATTTTTGCCCGAAAAAACTTCCTTTGCACCCCGTGAAGCCCCGATAGCATACAAGCCTACCCACAAAATGCGCAAGTGAAACGTGAATCAGACCGGTTTTTGCGATTTTCCGACACACCTCCCCCCGCATTTGGTGAACCCGCTCCGACACGCCGCCGTGTGACAGGCTCAGGCCAATAGAATGCGATAGTAACGAGCAACAGGAAAAGCGGACGCAACATGGACATACCACCTTCGGGCGTGATAGACGACTCTAGCTCCAACCTTTACAAACCTCCCGATGATCGAGTCTAAGGACGGTTTGACGTTCTCGCCACTGTACGTAACAATCCTTGAAAATCGGCTTCTGCTTTGTGTATTGGAAAGTTGCTACATCTTGCCAACTTCGTAACTCTTCGTTTTCTCAAGATATGATCTGAAGAATATGTGGATTTCAGAAGTTCGTTTTCCTCAAGGATAGGAGAGCCAAGTTGATCATTGCACTTGCCCAAGGGTTATTCGATGGGCGAGACCCACCGGGGAGTGATCAGGGCGGTATTTTTACAGCGGCGCTCGGGCAACTCTCTTTCGCGCTTTCCTTTTTCGGCCCAGACGACGCCACACCGCTTCTCACGACCGATTCAATCACATGACCGAAAACAGCAGACGCGCGCTCCCCGCGCAGCGGCAAAAACTATGTGTGCTCAAAAGGAAAACTCCGGTTACACTGGGGAGTGATAACAACGTTCGCACGAGTTCGGCATTCAGCACGACACCTCGTGTCACCGGTTAACAGATCCCGGCGCTTCGGCCTTTGTCCGGCGAACCTCCGCCAGGAAATGGGAGAGCTATGAAGATTCTGCTCATCTATCCGTACTTTCTCGAGGAGCGTAACGAAGAGGAGAACATCAGCGCTGTCCCGATAGGGCTTTACTACCTTGCCGCACTTCTGCTTCACGAGGGTTACGACGCTGAAATATTGAATTTTTACCGTAGCGGCAGCAACCCTCAAGGAATAAGGGAGATGCTGGCACAGAAGAACGCCGACATTGTTGGAATTTCGGTATTCAATGCCAATCGCTGGGGTGGCATCGAGACGGCGCGAATCGTGAAGGAAGTGAACCCGGACGCAAAGATCGTTTTCGGCGGAGTGGGCGCGACGTTCCTTTGGGACCATTTCCTTCGGAACTTCCGGGAGATTGACTATGTCGTGCTGGGAGAGGGAGAATATAGTTTCCTGCAGTTGGTCAGACTCCTCGACAATGGCTCCCGGGGCGATCTCGCCGCCATCAAGGGGATCGCTTTCAGGAATGGGTCACAAATCGTTCGAACAGCACCTGCCGATCCCATTCAAGATTTGGACAAACTGCCCAACCCTGCCAGGTACTTCACTTACAAGCACTTATCTCTGACCAGGGGCTGTCCCGGGAATTGCACTTACTGCGGATCGCCTCGATTCTGGGGACATAAGGTGAGGTTCCACTCCGTTTCGTATTTCGTGGATCAATTGGAGCTTCTCTATCGGAAGGGGATTAGCTTTTTTTACATCTCGGACGACATCTTCACGATGAAAAAAGACCTGGTGATAGCTGTCTGCAAAGAAATCTTGAGCCGTGGCCTCTCCATATCCTGGTACGCCATTTCCCACGTCAACAACGTGGATGAAGAAATACTCTACTGGATGCGAAAGGCAGGATGCATTCAGATCAGTTACGGGGTTGAAAGCGGATCTGAAAAGATACGAAAGAAGCTTAACAAAAGGATTAGAAACGAGCAGGTCGAGAGGGCTTTTTCCCTGACGACGCGCTTTGGCATCCTGGCCCGCGCCTACATCATCTATGCGTGCCCGGGTGAGTCGCCGGCAACGATAAGCGAAACCGAGGAACTCATTCGCGAGATTAAGCCTCTCAGCGTTCTTTTCTATGTCTTGCGGGTTTTCCCTGGTACGGCCCTGTACGACGACGTAAAAGAAAGAATGCAGATCACGGATGAGGTTTGGCTCAATCCCATAGAGGATATACTATACTTCGAAACGGATCCGGGCCTGGCGAACGAGGAGGTTCTGACATTCAGGGACCGGTTGAGGAAGGCCTTCTATGAAGGCCTTCCATCTTTTATAGATGCAATAGAACTCGAAGATATCGGGGAATTCCACCCTTTGCACGCCGATTTCCTCTCAAGACTTGGAATGACTTTCAGTCATGGGGATTATGCCGCGATCGAAGCCATACCGGATAAGGAAGCGATTGCTGTCAGGCTCTTCAAGAGAGCCTTGTGCTATTCCCCTGACGCCAGGGCCTACCTGGGACTGGCAATGATCAAGCAGAGGAATCGGGAGTACAGGGAATCGATTGAGTTGCTTACGGAAGGCATCCGACTTTTCCCGGGGAATGAACCGCTGCATATCTGCCTGGGTGTGAGCTACATGAACCTCGGAAAGTTCAGCGATGCACTCTCGATCCTGATGAAATTCCAGCACTCACCAAATGCGCTTCAACAGATCGCAGCCTGCAACAGGGCACTGGGGCAGCGAGAAAAAGAGCAGTTCTTCCTGGATAGATTGAGAGTCTTAGCCACGAGCACCACGAATTGTGTAGACCCGATGGACCCGACGGGTCGGGTCAAGTGAAGTACATGAATTAGGTTGAACAACGCAATGCGGCATTTTCGGTACACTTCATTACTTTGATCTGGAAATTCAATAAGGTGAAAATGGTATTCGGCTGAGAACGTGGCAGTAATTTGATAAGGTCAAAAAGCTGCTATGAAGTGAATGTTCAAGCCAATTGCGTATTTTGCTCATTTCCTTCCGGTGAACAGGATTGAACGGGGTTCGTCACCTTTTCGGGAAGATCCCGCAATTCCTGCCCAATAGGATTTACTCGAAGATCCTTCTTGCGGCGTCTTGCTTAAAAGCTTTTTGTCTATATCTTTCTTTAGGGAGGCTATGCCCGAATGGAGGATACTATGCCTGATCAACGTAGAAAGAAAACAGTTGTGCTTATGGCTGACGATGATGAAGGGGACTGCTTACTTATGAAGGATGCAGTTCGTGAAGTTTTTCAATCAGAGGATTTTCACTGTCTCTCTGATGGCGTAAGGTTTATGGACTATCTGCTCCGTCGAGGCGTTTACGCAGACGCAAAAAAATTTCCACTACCCGATCTCATCTTACTTGACCTGAACATACCCTGGAGAAATGGATATAGAACCCTGAAAGAGATCAGAGCACATCAGGAACTTAGGGCCATTCCCATACTGATCTTCTCAACCGCGAAGGAACAAGAGAGTATTGAGCCATACTATAAACTGGGGGCCAATTCCTACATTATCGAACCAATGTCGTTCGAGAGTTTGATAAAAACCGTAAAGTGCCTGTCTGACTATTGGTTTAGTATAGAGAAGTTGCCTCCTTCTGAACGACTGGAAGGAATAAGGTTTTGCTCATGGCAGACGATGATAAAGATGACCGCTAGTTAATGAAGAATGCGGTTTAGCTGGGATTGAGGGATTGAGGGATTGAGGAATTGAGGAATTGAGGGATTCTGCTCACTGCTCACTGATCATTCTTTACTATTCACTGCTCCCCGTTCACCTGAATTCGGCCTGTATTTGCAGGAGTTGCGTTGGCAACTTCCGGCTCTTTGAAAACCGAATACTGGTTATCACACTCCTGGGTCTTTGAGAAGCCGGCGGGATTGGGGGTCACCCTTGAAATGAGAAGATTATGGTATATGGGGGCTGCTCCCCCGTATGTTATGCTCCGGACTCTTTCCGCTCTCCCTCTTTTGACGGCTTGATCGACCTCTTGGCAAGCATTTCACGTATGGCAGGGATAAGATCATTAGGTATCTCTATGAATGTCTGTGATCAATCCTCCCATGCCGCTTCGTCTTCTGCAACGGCCTCTTTCTCTGATTGGCTCTCATAGCGGGAGAGAACTCTTTTTACCCTGTCTTCGTCCCAGCCACTGTGGAATCCGCTTTTTTCAATGTTCTTTGCCTTCCTCGACGTCTGCGCGGATAGGACGGGTGAATGGGTGAATGGGTGAGTAGGGTTGCGTTCAGACCGGGTGTCAATGGTGAGCTTGGCTACGCAATTCTTATGCGGTGATCACAAGACGCTGTCAGAACATCCTCTATCTTCGGACAGGCGGAACAATCCCCATGCATCGGGATCTGGAGAAAAAGCGAGCACTTTTCATAGCCACGCCGAATATTTTGGAGACTATAGGGTCCCAACGTGGATCTTGTGCGGCATAGGCATTGTGTATCCAGTCTCATGTGAAATTACTGACTCCGATTGAAGGCACTCCACACCTGCATGCCGCCTCGAATGGAGGCCACACAATAATGGATATCACACCCCGGACACACTCACGCCTGAGGAACTCAACCTCACGATCTATAATTGCCCCCGATGCCGAGTTCAGGCAGAGCCGGCCCGTGATTTTAAGCACACGTTCAAGTCAGTCTGAAATTCATCCGGCTGTTGCCTTCATTCTCTTGACCTGCCATTCAGTAGTTGCCCTACCAGCTTAATGCAATATGACAATGCGTCATAGCGAGCACGTACATTGCATGTAGCCCGGCTCAGGTCTTACGGTAAACAACCGCGCAGAAAATACTCTCTCCTTCACTGGTGCTTTATCGCATTTTGAATCCAACTAGCTTTGATGGACCCTCATCCTTATCTCTAAACCCGATTTTAATCGATTTAGATTTGTCGAGCGCAAGCGAAACAACACCATACTCTTTGGCGATCGCTTGCTTTCGAATTTTACTTAACAAGACGTCCACTTGCTCAGGCGTGAATTTATAGAGCCGCAATGGAACAGGGCGTTCTTTCTCAAAAGTTGTAAAGAACACGGTCTTATTCTTTGCCACATCATCGTCTCCAAATATGTCCGTTGTTGTCACTCTAAACAGTATACGTTCATTTTCCCATACCGTGGTACAGTATGGTCTGGTTACACCGACGATAAAGACGGCGTCTTTCGGGTCCTCGAGGCGGTACGACTCCATTGTGCTTGGCGTCAATGCTGTGGGTTGACGGGCCACGACCACACTCATGGTGAGTGCATCCACACGCGAATAAAGCGGTTGCGAGAGCCGTCTAACCTCATATTCGCTCGCCTTTTCATCCGCCGGCGCTAAAACGGCGATGTCATCCTCCGCGACCGGAATGCGTAACTTGACCTTTTCGTTGATCCTACCTGCCAGGTTAACAGATTGCATTCCGCGCTGGGTGATGCGTAAAAAATTGCCTCGAGGATCGACATAAACCGAGTGCTGGTCGAGCTGCTGCTGCAGTTTCTGATTCTCTTCTGCGCTCACCTGATAAGAATATGTTAACTTTGGATTCATTTCCATCGCGGCAAGAATCTTACCTGCAATTTCGGCATCCAGCTTATTTGCTATCGTTTGTTTCAACGTCCCAAAATCAAGTTCCCTAATTACGGTAGTCGGCGTGTCGACTACCCGGACGCGCATATCCTCTATAACACGATCCATGTCATTTAACCGGGCTTCATTTCGGATAAACTTATGTCTAGGGGCATTCAAGGAGAAAAAACGTCGCCAGAACTCCTTCTCCATCACAACACCGCCGTTTGGCGGGAACGGAAATGGATTCAGGTAGATATACGTGCTGACATATTCGATCCGGTCGTGGACGCAGGGGCTGTTGAGAACTGTGGAAAGACTCAGGGTCACCTCTTGTTCGGAACTAAAGCGCTCGCTTGCTGATTCCTTTTTTCCAGGTTCAGATGTCTTGGCGCCCTCCTTTGAGACCTTCACAGTCGAATCATCTGATGCCTTGTCTTTTCTGCTCTTTACTGTCTTACCGGCCATAGTGCTGGTTTTAGGCTTATCATTGCTGTTTTGAGGCTCATCATTGCTGCTTGGTGGCTTATCAGCCTGCACAGTAACCGAGTTGGCAACGATGCTTATAGTCGATCGATCAGTTTTGCTTTCGGGTGTATTCGCTGTTTTCCAACTTGGTGTTAATGAGACACCAACCGGATACTCACTGCTGAGTACACGAGGAAGATCACATTTATTGGTTGGCAGCCAGCCTGAACCTCGGTCTGGCTCCAAAGCTTCTAACCGTGAATCTCCATCCTTTAGCAATATATTTGGGTGTTCGTGGTCGATAAGTTCAATCATTTTTATTATCTTAGACTCAACATTCACCATCCCGCTTATATCGTACGGATGGACTTTTCCATTTAGGTAATCCTCAAGAATTGCCATTGTTGAAGCCTGGTCTTCGGGGTCCACATCATACTCGCCTCCTACATCGCAGCAAGTACTTTTGAACGATTCTATTTGAGGACTCCAGACGTGAACCTTCATTCTATCCAACTCTTTACGAAAGCGATCCCTCCAATTTTTCCAATCGTTATTTTCACCCTTGTATCGATCTCTATCCGATATGGAAAGAGTTGCACGAATGTGATATTGAGGTTTATCTTGACGGTAGCAATGCCAAAGAGCAGCCAGAGCCGAAATCAACAAGACTGCAACCAAAAGAACCAGGCCAGATTTTATTATCTTCCACATGATGACACCTCCCCGTCGGGTTAAGCGATGCTGCCACGAGCTTCTCTCCAAACGTAATGGTCCATAAAACGTTGAACGGAGACTTGGCGCCTTGATCAATCCTGCCGCGTGGGGAGCGCTCTTTATCCCGCCACAGCTTTAAATGGCCCTGCAACTAATGAGTTTCGCATCTATGGATGCTTCTTTGTTGAAAATGTTCCTTGCTTCGTTGGTGATCATCAAATGTGCGTACATGGCAGGCATTTCTGTCTCCTTTTTCGATGCAGCGGAACAGTTGAGTGACGCAAACCGGGGAGCGGCATAACGCATAACGAAGCCGCACACCTTTTGATTCCCAATGCCTGGTCGTCTTCTGAATTTCTCATCGAGCCTTTTAGAGATAGTGATTCTTATCTTTTTGTTTAGCACAGAGAGGGTTGCACAGAAGTTACAAAACACCACCGCAATCATAATCTCAAAAAGAGGATAACCCACTGATTTCGATATCCTTTTACTCTTGCCCCGAGGTCATGGGTAACTCGCGATTTAAAATTTAAATTGCCAAGGAATTTTTTCTGGATCCTATAGGCTCATGATAGTTAATCCGATTTGAAAAATTTTTTTACCCCGCGCTTTGGACTTTAGGCTCGTCATGACTTCTTTCAATAAAATCAGTACACCTTGCCAATCTCGAAAGTGTCAGTTTGCGGCAATTCGGTAAACAAATGATTTGGAAATGGCGACGATTTTTGCACACCATTTCTCACGGATGAGGAGAGCTGTACGCAACTTCCTCGGGAAAGTGACAGCATAAAGAAAGCACTTGGATTACTCCCCCGAAGATTGGTGGGTACTGGAGCTTAGATAATCGGAACGGCAATTGACGAAACCATTTTCGAAGTTCCTGGTGAGATGACAGGGGATGCCGCCACGATTCTCGAGGAGACCATGCTTCAGGCATACCTCGTTTCAAAAACGTTCCTCTTCATTGGATTTAGTTTCAATCCGGATATGGTCATTCGGCTTTCTAAGGCGTTAGGCAGAAGTTCGCAAATCTGGCTCAAGATCCAGCTTGACTATGATTCTGGTCAAGCAATGCACCACGAAGCCGGAATTGAGGATTTCATTTCCCGGCTCCTTCCACACCGGAATACTCGTTTTTCTGCGATCTCCTGAAATTCATCCATGCATCGTGCAGCACCTCGCTTTCGAGCATATGGGTAAACAAGACCGCCCCGGCCGGACCCAAGTGCACCTCGTCTTTAAAGAACTCATTGGGTACCCGGTAGCGGCAATCGACGAAACTGCACCCGTATGCGCGCCCCAGGTATTCGATATAATCCATGAATTTACGATTGATTTCGGGTGTGTAGCAGTCCAGGGCAACCCGGTCGGCAGGAAATCCGACGAGGATGACCGACACGTTCCGCTGATGAAGATAGGCCATCATGGATTCAAGGTGCTGGGCATTTATGCCGCGGATTTGGTAATTTCGAAACAATTTAGCATTGCCTGGAACCGGCTGCGGTTTTGTTGAATCCGCTGCCGGCTGCGATTTTGTTGAATCCTCTGCCGGCTGCGATTTTGTCGAATCCTCTGCCGGCTCCGGAGTTGAACCCTTATTAACGTCCGGGGCGGCGGACCGGTCCGGCGGCGGCGCGGCTGCACTCGCAGCCTTCAGATATGGTGGGGGGGAGTCGAAAATCCAGGTCAACAGTTCCTTGCGATACAGGGAAATTGGGATGATGCGCGACGACGGCAAGTGGGAGATATGTTTCCAGGATGCGATGAAATCCTGCAGGGCATCCGGCATGTCCTGCCAGGTGATCAGCCGGATAATCTCAAAATCCGTCCAGGGGCACCCCAGCATTACGGTTTCCGGACTGACTTCTATTATCGCCATTCCCGGCGCAATGCCTTGCCTGGCCAGAAGCCGTATCAGGTAGTCCATCACGAAGGGGTCGCCGGCAGGCAAGGCCGCGTTGAACATGAGCGGCGCGTCAGCGCCGAAGCTCGTTGACATGAACTCCTGGAGCTGCCCCATGTTCAAACCGCCCCTGAACCGTGAGCTTCCCATGAACACGATATCGGGAGAACGGCTAAGTCCGGCCGCGGCGTTCATAACCTGCTCGGCATACAAAAACCGAATTTTCGGCAGTGACCGATCCAGAATCAGGCCCACTCCGAGCTGCACGGCAAGGAAAACCAAACCCGCCAGCAGAAGGCATCGCCTGCTTCGATCACTCTTTGTTCGTCCGCGGCTTATCTCTATTTTAAGCCTCAGCCGCCAGATGGTTGAAAACAATTGATGCGGAGCTGTTATCATCTTCGATTGACTCAAAATGCCTCTCTAAACTCCCTCGTCCGCTCAAAACTGGAAATAAATAAATGCTCCTCCGGAATCGGGCGTAAACAACTGGGCCAGTATGAATCCGATTGCCACGACCGCTGCGACCACCTGGATGGGCATCCGTCTTAACAGTTCCCCCCAATTCACGACCAAAGACAAAACATGCGCGAGGAGCACCAGCGCAAAAACTGCGGCTACCAGCATTGCGACATGTGGAGGCAGTTCCAGCCCCTGTGCCGGAACAAACATCCGGCGGATGATCAGCCATGCGTCGGGAAAGCTCTTTGCCCTGAAAAATACCCAACCGATAGACACGCAGAGAAACGTCGTCAGGATGCGAAAGGGGACGAACATTTTATTGCCGAGCCAGGCTGGCCAGCGGATCGCGCGATGCACGGCGAGCAGCAGCCCATGATAGAAGCCCCAAAAGATGAAGGTCCAGCCGGCGCCGTGCCATAAGCCGCCAAGCAGCATGGTAACCATTATATTGCAGTACATCCTGGCCGAGCCGCGACGGTTGCCTCCCAGGGGAATATAGAGATAGTCCCGCAGCCAGGTGGAAAGCGATATGTGCCAACGCCGCCAGAAGTCGGCAACATTTAGCGCAAAATACGGCATATTGAAGTTTACCGGGAGATGAAACCCCAGAGTGTGCGCCAATCCTATAGCCATATCGGAATAGCCGGAGAAATCGCAATAAATCTGTATCGTGTAACAGAGCACAGCGGCCCGCAGGGTCCCGCTTGAATAGACGCCGGGCGAAGCGAATACAGGGTCAACAAGATTGGCCAACTGGTCGGCTATCACGGCCTTCTTGAACAGTCCCAGCAGGAAAAGTTGAACGCCCGATTGCACCCTCTGCCAATTAAGGTACTTGATCCGTTTCACCTGGGGCAGGAAATGTCCGGGCCGAACTATAGGCCCTGCTATCAGGTGGGGAAAAAACATCAGGAACAGGGCGTAGTCATGGAAATTCTGCTCAGCCTTGATGCATCCCCTATAGACATCCACAACGTAGCTGATCGTCTCAAAGGTATAGAAGGAAATGCCCAAGGGCAAAACCACTTGCAAAACAGGCACCGATGACTCAATCCCCAGGGAATGTGCGACTGAATAGACAGCATTGATCAAGAAGTTGGTATATTTGAAGAAGGCCAGAAGACCCAGGCTTGTGCAAATACTGACCGTCAACAGGGCCTTCCTGCGAGACGGTGACTGAGAAACTTCTATCCATCTTGCCATCTGGAAGTCAAATAACGCGGAAAAGAGAACCAGCAAGACCAGCAGGTAGTTCCAATGCGCATAGAAGACGATGCTTGCAACTACCAGCGAGATGACACGAATGCGGTGGTCCTTAATCCTCCAGTACACCACGAAGGTCACGGTGAAAAGGACAAAAAAGGCGAACGAATGGAACAGCATGAGTCTATCCGGAATAACGCATAAAGTTGTGCGCTATGCATCCAAAGCGCATTCTCGGGTCCGATTTTAACCGAAAAACTCCTTAAACAACCCCAAAGCCCGCAAAATCATACAATTTTCCAATCTAAGATGCAAGTGAAAGGTCAACGGGACCGGTTTTGGACAGTTTCGGTGTAGACCACCATTTCCCGCAGTTGATTGCTCCTGATCACAATGCTACCTCGAGTTACGAGGGTCAATATTGCACCTATGAGGACGAGCCTCCAGTTCTCATTCAGCCTCTGGAGTCACACTGTTGCATGCTTTCGAGGCGATCCCGGTCCCGACCGAATTGCCGGCATCCACCGTAAAAGTATAGATTCACTGGATCTCATCTCCAAGCCCCGGCCACTCTGATCTCCGCTTGACAAACCCCACCCCGCAGGCCTATCTGGTTAGTCGAGATGACGATAATCGGCTGCGCTCTCACTTCTCTGCTCATGTCTCCTGAATGGCTACTTCCACTTCAGCCGGAACTTTACTGAGATGAACGTTAGCCCATGCTTTTTTTTATAAGGAATCATGAAGAAGGAAAGTAGCATGGAGGATATTCAAGGCAAAGTGGCTCTGGTCAGCGGCGCCAGCCGAGGCATTGGCCGCGCTGTCGCAGCAACACTTGCAAGAGCGGGTGCAGACGTCGCTATCAATTACTTCAGCAGGGAGAAAGAAGCTCTTGAGACCCTCGCTCTGGTTCGCGAGACGGGACAGCGGGGCATCCTGGTTCAAGCAGATGTTTCGAAGTCTGCGGAAACGGCAAAAATGATCCATAGTGTCGAGCGCGAACTCGGGCAAGTCCAGATCCTTGTGAACAATGCCGGGATTGTCATTAGCAAAAGCCTCTACGAAATCACCGAGCAGGACTGGGACAGGGTGCTTGCGGTAAACCTTAAGTCGGCCTTCCTTACCACTCAGGCAGTTTTTCCAGGAATGCGCGAGCTGCGCTGGGGAAGGATCATCAATATCTCCTCCGTTGCAGCTCAGACCGGTGGAATTACCGCGCCGCCCTATGTCGCGTCGAAGGCCGGGTTGTGGGGACTTGCACACTCTTATGCCGTTCTGTTGATAAAGGATGGAATTACGGTCAATACTGTTGCTCCAGCGTTGATCGATACCGATATGGTCCGAGAACTCGAAGCAAAACCCGACCGCATTCCAGTTGGCCGCTTCGGGGAAGTTGAAGAAGTTGCTGATGTCGTCCTCATGCTGGCTCGCAACGGTTACATAACCGGACAAACTATTAACGTTAACGGTGGTTTGTATTTTAGCTAGGTGGTGAGTGCCGACACAAGAGTACCTGCCGTGAAATAAGCCCAACGCCTTTTCTGATCGTGTTGTAACTCGCCGTCGAGCAAGGGGTCTTCCCAATTCGGGCAGGCAGAAACTGGAACAGCGGGTAGGACTCCACTTTCATAATTACTGTTTTGATGAATGAAAAATACACCCCATGCCTGATTTTCAAAATGGGGAAATTTGTTATCTTACGGCCATAAGGATGGTTCCCCCCTCCTTATGTAGTTTTTTTGACCCCCGTATTATTTGCCCCGGAAAGCCAGGTCCCCCCACTTGGCTTTCTCCTTTTTTGCGGTCATGAAGTCCAGTTGAGATGTAACCTTCGAGAAACCTTCTTATGATATAAGCCAGTCATATATTTTTAAGGACTTCTGTCTGGAGCAAGCCGTGAAGTGGAGTTTTCAAAAACTGCCAATGTGAAGCCTCCAAGGGGGTATTTTAGGTATCCCTTGGGGGCACTCTCCTTTTTTCCGTAGAGCTTTATGAACCATAGAATGCCCTCGTTTTGTCATTAAGCGAGGGAGATCAGTCTTCTCGTTTAGCGTCTCCCACAACCGCATTTTTTCTTAAGAGAGGGAGAGACCATGAGAAAATCGATTGTTTTCTTGATGATTGTTGTCTTCCTTGCGTTGCCGACGAATGCATACGCAGGATCTTTAAAAATAACATCTTTTCCATCTGGAGCAAAAGTTATAGTCGATGCAATAGACACCGAAAAGTCCACGCCGATGTCCATTTCTTTGTTAGAAGGTGTGCACAAAGTGACTGTACATATACCTGGATCTGGTTGGAGTGTAGACACCAGTGATGTAACAATCGTGTCAGGAGACAATTATTTAAGCGTCACTCTGGCTCCAATGTTTGCTAGCGGTGCTGAATGATTTTCTCTGTGATATTGAGAGCATTTTTCGAAACGATATCGAAAGCATATTGACGCCAGCACGCTTTAATTGTATTCAAGTATCTAATGCTTTTTGCCGATATTACAGCAAAATCAGTCCTTATGGGCGTCTGGAAATGTCCCACTGGAAGAAAGCCTCAAGCCACTTTTGATGTAACCTGCTCAAACCAGTGGGAATAACACAACGCCCAAAAATTGAAGAATGTTCGAAATAATCATTTCTAGACTTTACCATATTTTATCCTTGCGAAAGTAGATAATCGCGAAACTTTCGGTTTTTAATATGGCTATTTGATTAATGCCAACACACTGAAATCTCAGTAAAAAAATTGGTATTTCTGTAGACAATTTACCCAATCCCTACCCTCTAAAATCTACCTTGACACTTATTGTGACTGCTGACAGGGTGCAAAGTAAGTATGATTTGCCGTTCGCCTCTGATCAGTACTCAATTATCGTTAGGCTTAAGAGGAACGAGCCTCTTCAAAAATTTGTACCGAGAGGTGGATTCTAATGACTAATCTACGTTAATAGGGAATGGATAATGGGATTCATTTATAAGGGTTACTTACTCAGGTCTAAATCTATCCAACTTGTCGAAAGTAACCGTTGGACAGTACAAGTCACAGTTTCCCTTCGGAAAGATTCTGAAGGTGGACCTGGAGAACAAACTTTTTCTTTAGAAGATGCCGTTTCAAGCAAGAAGATGGCAGATATGGATGGCATCATATTCGCGCGGAAGATCATTGATGGTGAAATCTCTGGACTGTCAATTGATTTCAGATAGTAAGACGCTCTGGGGAATTTCGATTTGGGCGAAGGATAGGGGATGGCCGGCAATTCGTTAGATGAGAACGAAATCCGATACCAGATTGCACAAATCAAAGAGCTTCCCTCTCTGCCTCCGTCCATTAACAGGCTGATTGAAATAATTCACTCGGAAATTGATTCACCTGGGGAACTCGAAAGCATCATCGGCTACGATCCGTCGCTGGCGGCCAAGGTGATGATGGTTGGAAATACCGCCTATTACGGATATCGGCGAAGAGTAAAGACACTTTCAAAAGCAATATCGATTATAGGGGCTAACCAGGTAAAATCGATCTGCATTTTCACCCTGCTGATGAATCCGCTTTCAAATGGGCGTGGAGTCAGCCCGGCTCACCGGGAAATGCTCTGGAAACGTTCGTTTGCCAGTTCTAGAATCGCTGCCGAGATAACCAAAAAGCGGCCATGGATGAACGTAGACGAAGCAGCGCTGCTTGGCCTCATTCACGACCTTGGCTGGGTCGTGATGGCGATGTACTTCAACGAGCAGTTCGTTGCTATTCTTGAAACCGCCGCAAGAACGAATATTCCTCCATGGTGCGTTGAATCGCAGTATGGCCTCGCACACACTCAGCTTGGCAAGTACCTGGCGTTGAGGTGGGCTTTCCCCGAATCATTCAAGGCAGTGATCGAGTTTCATCATTGTCCGGAAATGAGCAAGTCTTTCAAGACGGAGGTCAGGTTGATGCACCTGGTCAATATTCTCAGCCATTCACGTGAATACCCAGAACTGGTAAACGATGAATTTACTCTCTCCCATTGCCGTGAACTCTACATTTGTAAGGATGAGTGGCAGGAAATTCAGAAGACCGTGCAAAATATCTGGCCTGAAGTTGACCAGCTATGGAATCTGCTCAGATAAAGAGGGAAGAGGATGGACCAGTTGGCTAATGAATTTCGATGCCGGATAATCATGCGCCGGAGCTGATTTTCATGAATCGGCTGACAGAATAGAGAAGCATCCGTTACATTGTCGGGAATGATGATTGTCCCGGCCATCTCCATATGTTTTCATCGATAATTTGCTGTGGTTTCAAATTATGCTTCACTTCACAGGCAACTTCATCGCTGTGAACTTCACGCTAGCCACTTTCCCTTCCACCGCAACACGATCTTCCTTGTTCGGCGGTGGAGTAAATTCTTCACCAGGGCAGCAAGCCATTGCTTCCAATTCCTCTGGAGTAAGCAGGTGACGGGACACAATTTGAATTTCAGAAAAGCCTGCTTCTCTCACTATCTGCCAGTAGACGTCTTCGGGAATAGCTCCTCCCAAACATCCCGCCCAAGTTAATTGGAAACGCTCTCGCAACTCAGACGCGACACTCTCCGTGAAGACAGTGTCTGAGATAGCAATTCGCCCACTGGCTCGAAGGATGCGAAAGGCTTCTTTATAGACTGCGTCCTTGTCGGGGCACAGGTTGATGACGCAGTTGGAGACCACCACATCCGCGAAGTCGTCTGGAAGCTGTGTCTTGTCTAAGTACGCGGTGCGGAACTCTATGTTCCTGTCTTGCAAGCCTGCATCAGCCACAGCCTGCCTGGCCCGCTCGATCATCTGGGGGGCGCAATCTATTCCGATTACATTTCCTTGCGATCCGACTTTGTGAGCAGCCAGGATGACGTCTATCCCACCACCACAGCCGAAATCTACAACCGCATCGCCAGGCTGAAGGTTAGCGAAACCAGTAGGGTTGCCGCAACCCCGAGAGAACTTGAGAGCAATCTCCGGCACTAATGAAAGCTCATCCTGACCGTAGAGTCCCTGATCCACTGCATAGCCCGAACCGGGCTGTCTTTTGCTTGGTCAACAGGACTCTTTGTGGCTGCCTGTCTCGGCAAACTTGCTATAACGACTCTTTACTACCTGCTTGATCTGATCGGTAATCATGTTGGACTCCTCTAGCCTTGGCGGCATATTCACCCGCATCAATTGCGCCAAGTCCGGTTGAGTAACGCAATCGCCTGAGCCGCCTAACATCTAAGATTGTATGGGAGTGAGGTGCAGAAGGCAATAGCTCCATAATGGCCGAATGGAGACGACTTAGCATTGTAGCGAAGATTCTTATTTATGTTGCATTTTGAGGTAAGTGTCTACTTTCGCAAGCAAAGTAGGGAAATCGATCGGTTTTTCCATGTAGTCAGCGACCATCAACTGTAGGCCGGTATCCAGTTCGTAGCGGCGACGGCCGGCGTCTTTCCTTACCGATGTCAGTACAATTACGGGGATGCAGGTATATTTCACCCAACCTGGGTCGAGAATTCTCTCACATACCCAAAAACCGTCCGCTCCGGGCATCATCAGGTCAAGGATCATCAGGTCCGGCCTTTCCAACCTGAGCTTGACCAGTCCTTCCTGACCATCCGTAGCGGTGACCACAGTGTAGTCATGCGTCGTCAACACAGCACTCATCGCTTCGAGGATATCCGGGTCGTCATCGACGAGCAATATCTTTGCTTTCCGCTCCATTTTATCTCCGATTTCTTAGCCGAAATAATGCATCAACTTCTGCGCTATGCATCCAAACTGCAGTTGAGATCGGATTTTGCGGGAAAAACTTCCACTGCGACCCTGCAGCCCGTAAAAACCATACGATTTCCAGATCGGACATGCAAGCCAAACGTCAAGGAGACTGTTTTTTGCAGGTTTGGGACACACCTGCTCTCCGCAGTTGGTGTACTCGTTCTGCCGCCCCACCGGGCAGGCTGGCGTCAGGCGAATGAGATACGATAACATGGCCTGTACCGGAGTCTGTGCCGCAAGCACCGTATAGCCCAGCTTTTCGAGGATCATTTTGGGATTCATTTTGGGATCCCGTACTTTTCGAGACGATAGGCTAATGTCGGCCTGGATAAACCCAGGAGCCTTGCCGCCTTCGATAGATTACCTTTGCTTATTTCAAGCGCACGAATCATGTACCTCTTGTTCATCTCCTCCAAGTCAATGCCCTGCACGGAAATGTCAATCTCAGAAGAACCCGTCATCGAATTCCTGTGCGCCAGGCTCAGTAATGTGGTGAGATGATCTTCCTTTATTTTGCTGCCCTCTTCCATCAATACGATTCTTTCTATGAAATTTCTCAGTTCTCGCACATTACCAGGCCAATCGTACCGGAGAAGAAGCGACTGGGCATCTTTCGAGATGGATTGGAAATTCCTGCCAAACTTTTCATTGAATCGGTCCATGAAGAACATGGCCGTCGGCAAGATATCGGACTTTCTCTCCCGAAGCGGAGGAATATGAATCCAAGCTACATTCAGCCGGTAAAAAAGGTCTTGCCGGAATGTCCCCTGTTTCACCGCTTCGGAAAGCTTTTTATTCGTCGCCACGATGACCTTCACGTCCACATGTATCTTGGTGGTCCCTCCAACTCTATACAACTCCTTCTCCTCGAGGAACCTCAATAACTTTACCTGTATCTCGGGGGAAATCTCGCTGATCTCGTCCAGGAATAGCGTCCCTCCGTTTGCAGCCTCTATTTTCCCCTCTTTCCCCTCATGCAGACCGCCGGTAAAAGAGCCCTTCTCATAACCAAAAAGCTCACTTCCCACCAGATCCCGGTTGATTGCACCACAATTGATTGCCATGAAGGGCTTACCAAATCGATCGCTTCGATAATGGATATATCGGGCAATGATTTCTTTCCCCGTTCCGGTTTCACCTTCGATCAATACCGTGGTATCGCGGCTCTGCGCCACCCTGTCGGCCTTCTGGAATACCTCCCGAATCTCGTCGCTGGCAGTCACTATATTTTGAATATCGAATACTCTGATACAGGCGTTCCTGAGGGTTTCAATCTCCTTTTTCAGATTCAAGTTTTCAAGTGCCCGTTCCACGATGATCTCGATCTCGTCCATGTCCAAAGGCTTAACAAGGTAGTCAAAGGCCCCCATCTTCATGGAAGTGATGACTGTCTTAACATCCTCAAATGCAGTCATCATGATCACCAAAACCTTTTTGTCCCTCTCACGGATGGCCGTGAGTGTTTCAATACCATCTATTCCAGGCAGTCGAATATCCAGGAGTACGAGATCGACAGGCGTTTCCTTAATGATTGCAAGCGCCTCCTCACCACTCCATGCGGTAGATACATCGTATTTGTCGGCAAGGATCTGCTTCAATGGCTTCTGCAATAATTTGTCGTCATCTACGATCAGGATTCTATGCCGGTACATTTTCCACCTCGACTGCATTTATGGGGAAAGTCAATGTGAATACCGTGCCAGCGCTGTCGGAACTTTCGACTTCGATGGTAGCCTTATGCTGCTCCAGGATCTTGTGTACGATAGATAATCCCAAACCCGTACCCTCGGGTTTGGTTGTAAAGAAAGGGTCGAAAATCCTAGGCAGAAGATCCTGCCTGATGCCGCTGCCATTGTCTGAAATGACCAGATGGAATAGACCGGCTTTCCCCGGCTCGTAATGATCCATTGATCCGGTTATTTTGATAGTTCCGCCTTCGGGCATGGCTCCCATGGCGTTCAACACCAGATTTACGAATACCTGGCGAATCTGATTTTCGTCAAAGGCGATCGCCTGTTCGGCTGCCGGCAAGTCCATAATTACCCTGATCTTTTTCCGTTTAAGCTGTGATTCCATGATGCTTACCGTATCTTTAAGGACGCGCTGCAAGTAATCCGGCTTGAACTTTGGTACGGCTGGACGCGTGAAATTCAGAACGCTCTTGATCAGGTTGTTGATTCGGCCTATTCCTTCGAGGGAATCATTGATTTTCTCGATCGATTCCGGGTCCTTTATCTTTTTCGATAGAATTTGAAGATTAAGTTTGATTCCCGATAAGGGGTTGCGAATCTCGTGGGCAATACCTGCGGACAGTTGACCAAGTGATGAAAGTCTATCCATCCGCCGGATGATTTCTTCGGACTTCTTGGCCTCCGTGATATCGCGAAACGAGATAATGAATTCTGCGCTCTCATCTTCAAGCCGTTTCACAGAGGACGTAGCTATTTCCAGAATGGAATCCTCACCGCTCTTTTTTACTAAGCCCGCTTCGACAATGCCAGGCCGGGGCTCTTTCCGCAGAGCCATGTTTAGAACCTTTTCGATTCTGTCATCCCCGATTTCACAGATCAACTTTCCCAGCATGCTTTTCCGATCAATCTCGAGAATCCGCTCGGCTCTCCGGTTGACCGACTGAATAAACCCGCCCGCATCGAGCGTGATTACGCCGTTATGCGAACTTTCCAGAATATTCTCAGCTCTATGCTTTTCCATAGAAAGCTGCTCATAGAGAGCGGCGTTCTGGAACAGCACCGCCGCATGGCTTGCCAAGATGGAAAGAATCTCGAGGTCGGTGTTGCTGAATGCACCGATCTGGTCACTGTAAACGCTAATAACGCCCAGCACTTTCTTCTCGGCCGCGATCGGGATGGCCAGTTGGGATCTCACGTCCGGACCGCTTGATTCCGACACCTTCCTCGCATCATGGATAAGCGCCGGCTGCCCCGTTACTGCAGCGCCTCCGACGATACCTTCTCCCAGGGCCAGGAGTTCCTTTTCCTGAACTGGCTCACCGCTTCCACCGGCATGTTTCAAATGCTTTCCATTTTCCTCGGTGATAAATACAAGACTGCTTTTCGCCTTTGTCAGCCGAAGGGCGCTAATAGCTATGTTGTTGATCAACTTATCAACATCGAAGCTCAAGCTCGACTTCCTGGTCACTTCCTGGAGAAAGAGGAGCTGATCGATTTTTCTTCGATTCTCATCCTGGAGCCTGGCATTTTCGATGATTATGCTGGCTTGGTTTGCGAAAAAGGTAAAGAGATTAACCTCGTCTTCGGAGAGGTGAAGAGCCCGATTTGTAGCGTCCCCCTCAAGCACGCCTATGATATCCTGCTCGATTCTGAGTGGAGCTGTAATGGTTGAAACACGTTTCCAGAAGAGATCCATTTTCAGATCAATCGGGGTAACCCGCGGATCGTTGGCCCGATCTATTATGTAGACCGTTTGTCCCGTTTTGGCTACAAGTGTCTCCGCGCAAGGATGTTTATCGAGGTGCAGCGGCACAGTCATGGTTCTTTTCATCTCCTCCTCGTTGAAGCCGATGGGGGAAACGTATTTCGTTCGCAGCAGACGCGCCTCTTTGTCCACCATGAAGATCGCCACGCGGGTGAGGTCCCAGATCTTTTGCGTTTCGGTCACAATGGCGTTTAGCACTTTGTCGATGGAAACCGGACGCACCAGCAACTGATTGATCATCAGGATCGATGTCAGCAACTTTTCCCGTGTAATGATTTCGGTTGTCTTGTTGCCTGTTTGCGTCATCTTTTATCAGCCCATGCATTGCATTTGGAAAATTTCATTCGTAAAATCGGCAGCAACAAAAGAACGAACTGTGAAAAAACTAATAAAAAATTCCAGGAGAAGCTACCTCAAGACACTTCAGATATTCGGTTAGAGTTCTCTTCGGAATTTTTGTACGCCTCAGACAATCTCTCATACAGTTCTTTCAGCCTCTCAGGGTTCGGATGCTCGAGAAGCAGGTGATTTTCCTGGTTCTCCGCATCGGTGTAATGGATGACAATGAAATGCCTCACTATGTCCCTGTTCAGAAGATGGCTCAGCGGCCCCCACAGCACCAAGCTTTGCTTTTTTGCGTCGTGTTTGAGTTTTGTCGTGAATGTTTCTATATCATGCCAACGGCCAAAAGCCACTTTGGAGAAACGCGTCGCGTTGGGAAAAAGCAGAAGGTAATCTTGCGCGACAGCAATATTCAGCTTCTGGGGCTTTGGAATCTCAGGTAGACCACCATGGTAGGAGACGTAGTCAAGGTATTCAAGTTCAGTTTTGTCGATTTCACTGATACGCTGGAAAAATGATTTTCGACGCTGAAGGGCTTGCTTGCCTCGGTAGCCAAAAAATCCGAGACATGCGACCACTACTATGGCGCAAACCAGCAGAGCAGTTTTCATGGTCTTTAAAACCTCCGGGACGAAATGCGCGCTGTTTTCTCAGAATCAAACATTTCTGTCTCACAACATCGCTTCAATATTTCAAGCGGCAAAAAACGCGTTTAGACGCTGTATACCTCACTGGGTGTCCGCTTCGAGCCAGGGCCTGAAGCGGACACCGATAGAAACGGCAGCAAATGGAGGCAGTTCAAAGAGGCAAATCTCACGCCTCCTTGGGCTTCAGTCTCTCGTACCTATTGAATATGAAGAGCAGGCCGCCAATCACAGAAAAGGCGACGCAGACCGCAAAGGCGCCATTGAAGCCATACTTGGACTCGGCAAGGTAGCCGGTAACAATCGGCGCGATGAGAGCGCCGAAGTTGCCTACAAAATTGTAGACACCACCGACTCCACCGGCCTGACCGTAAGGTGCGATGTCGCTGGGAATGGCCCAGACGTTGGAAGCCCCGAATGAGTAGATACCCATAAAGGCGCTAAGCCAGAAAACAGCCCAGAAGGCAGTATTAGCCTGCATGCAGAGACAGATGAAGAAGGCCGCGCCGAACATGCCGATTCCCATTCCCGTGCGGCGCAGTTTGGTAATCGAAGCGCCCCTTTCATACCATTTGTCAAATAACTTTCCGCCTGCAAGTTCCATGAAGACCGCAACCATGAACGGAATGGATGCGGCAATGCCCATTTCCTTCAGGGACAGGCCCCTGACCTTCATGAGGTATGTGGGTATCCAATAGATGGCGACGGTCCAGACATAGAGGTAGAAGGCATAGGCGAGGGTAGCCTTCACGATGACGGCATATGTGGCCAACTTTATGATTGGAATGGGTTCAACGTGGATCTCGCCTGTATGCGTGATGACTTCGTCCTGACGTATGTAGGCCAGCTCGGATTTGGAAATTCTCGGATGATCAGCAGGCTCATGATAAGCCAGGAGCCACCAGAGGGCCCACGCTACGGCCAGAGCGCCCGTAACCACGAACGACGCTCTCCAGCCCCATTCAGCGATGATGAAGGCCACTATGGGGGGGGCGAAGGCGCCTCCGACCCTCGCGCAGCAATCGAATATGGATGAGGCGAAGGTCCGTTCACGTTTAGGAACCCACACCGATACTACCCGAGCATTTGAAGGATATACGGGCGCTTCCGTGATTCCAATCCCTATTCGCAGGGCCAGAAAGGAATAAAAACCAACGCAAGCCCCCACTAACATCGTAACGGTACCCCAGGCAAATCCGGCAAAGCCCAAGACCTTCTTCGGTCCGAATTTATTCAGAAGGTATCCCGACGGAAGCATTGTTAGCGTGTAGGACCAGAAGAAGGCCGACATGAGTATCCCCATTTCAGCCGTTCCGTAGCCGAACTCTTTCATCAAAGTCGGCGTGGCCACGCCAAAGTTGACCCGGTCGATGTAGTTGATCGCGGTTCCCATTGCAAGCAAAACAACAATGTACCACCGAGAACCGGTTTCCAGTTTGCCTATCGTTTGCGTGTTAGCTGACGAAACTGATTGATTTGCCATATTCTCCCCTCCAGGTAGTTTTTAAGGACTCTTTACCGGTGTCCTGGCCAACCTGCCACATCATCGGTGATTCCTCTTTGTGCTTTGATCTTATGCGAAGAGGGGTTTCATGCCCTATCCGCATATCGATAAAAGAAGGTAGAGTTCGGAAGCACCACCAACTGATTGATCATCAAAATCGCGATGCCAGCAGCTTTTAGTGTCTAATGGTTTCTGTTGTCCTTTTGCCTGTCTGCGTCACTTTTCAACAGGCCATGCCTTGCTTCCGGAAAACATTTCAGTCGTAAAATCAGCAGGACTCGAGAACGAACAGGGAGCATGGAGAACGGTAAATAAGCAATCACGTACAACAACTCATTGGACTGGGAATGATTGAGATGAAAAAAAACATAAAAAGCTTCAGAATAGGCACTCAGCATCCTTCCAATATTCGGTTGGAATTCTCTTCGGAACGCGCAAGTCAGTTGTTGCGTTGAGAATTTTTGTAGACCGAAGACAACCTCTCATATAGTTCAGCCTTCAACACTACAGCTCGAATTCTCCATTATGCCTACTCGACCACAACCCGTTCCCGGCTGTGTTGATGCTCCTTCCGCTCTTGGATGGTCTCCGGCAGCATGGTAAGGGGCACGAGAGCCAGGAGATAAAGAACCGCGGTAGCTCCAATGGCTACGGTAATCGAGCTGATGCCGGCTACCCATCCCAGAATGTAGGGGCCGAAGAAGGAGACCAGCCGCCCTAAGTTATATATGCCTGTCACTGCCGTCGCTCGTATTTCGGTGGGAAAGAGTTCGGAGAGGTACCCTCCATAAAGCCCGAATATGGGATAGGTAAAGAATGCGTAGAGCGGGGCGTACCACAGTAGCAAGTCCGCATTTCTGATGTTGACGAAGGCTATGACACCAAGTGTCGATGCTACGAGGGCTACGTATGCCGGGGGCTTTCGACCGAACCTGTCGGCAATGAGTCCAAAAAGGATGAATCCGATGACTCCTCCGACATTCATGACGATGATGTAATTCATGGATGAAACGATCGACATGCCCTTGTCTTTGGCAAGCCAGGAAGGAATCCAACTCATTGACCCCCAGTAGCCGAAGACTGTTGCCCCCACCAACAGGAACGCCAGAATGGCCCTCTTCCTGTATTGCCCTTTGAACAAAGCGCTGACGTTTCCAAGCTTTATCCCGATACCGGAGCTACTGGCCGAACGCGTTTTGGCTTCCAGCCAGGCGGGCGACTCGGGAATCAAGAGCACGGCAAGTATAGCGAACACAAAACCGACGCCTCCAATGAAGAACAGGGGCCTCCACCCGTAGGCCGGTATTATGAGTTTACTGAAATAGGCCGCAAGGAGCGGGCCGAAGGCAAAACCTGTCTGAATAGTCGAAGAGGCCAGTATTCGCACGCGCGACGGCAAAAACTCTGCCACGAGGGTATTGCCGACGCCCCATTGTGCTCCCAACCCCAGGCCGGCAAGAATCCTCAATGCGAGCATCCCTTGAAAAGAGCCGGCAAACGGGAACAAAATGGTAAACATCGAATACCAGCACATACACATAAACATAGTTTTGACTCGACCCATCTTGTCAGCGACCCATCCGGAGAGGATACCCCCTATACCCGCTCCGATGAGTGGGGCACCCAGAAGTATTCCCATATTCGACATGGAAAACCCGAATTCTTTCGATACGTACGGGGCAGACATGGACAATAACTGCCAGTCCATGACATCCAGTATGAGCGCAATCCAGGCAAATGCCCAGGCACTCAACTGCACACGGTTTAGTGACCTGCTCTCTGAGTGTAGTTCCAAAGCGCCATTTGCCATTTAACTTCTCCTTACTAAAGGGTTTCTCTCCTAAGACGCCGAATCCCGATAAATCAGCGGCTTGCAGGCTTGCCGGTACCCCTTCCTGCCCCCGCTTCCGGCATCACAAGAAACCGGGATGAAACTCAAGCCAGGCTGCGCTAAAGATATCCGTATGCCGTCCAACCTCCATCCACCATGACGATGCTTCCCGTCATGTACATGGACTCGTCACTTGCCATGAAGACCGCCAAACCGACCACATCCTGCACCTCACCGATCCGCCCCTGCGGAGTACGCCTCTCTATGGCCCCAAGAGGCAACATGCCCTTCTCGATTACTCCCTGCACGAGTTCCGTGCGTATGTATCCCGGTGCGATCGCGTTCACCCGAATACTTCGGTCTGCCCACTCGCAGGCTAGAACCTTGGTAAGCATATTGGCACCCGCTTTGCTCGAACAATAAGCGGCACGCATCGGTGCCGCGCAAACGCCGTACATCGATGTTATATTGATTATGCAACCCCCTTCACCTTGTGCCATCATTTGTCGAGCGGCAGACTGGCAGCCGTAGAACAGTCCGGACAGGTCCGTACGGATGGCGCGCTCCCAATCCTCGGGAGTCAGTTTCTCGGAAGGATGCGCCATGGAAATGCCCGCATTGTTAACCAGGATGTCCAGCCTCCCAAAATGGGCTACTGTTTGGCATATAACACTTTCCACGCTTTTGTAGTCCGTCACATCGAGTTCCAGAGCCAGCGCCCGGCCGCCCGAAGCATTAATTTCCCCGACCGCCGCTACAAGAAGGTCCTTGGAACGGCTGGCCAGGACCACTGCGGCGCCTTCCCGTGCGTAGCGTTCCGCTATGCCTTTGCCGATTCCCTTACTGGCTCCCGTAATGATCGCAACTTTACCTTTCAAAACCACTAGACACCCCTTTCACTGCCAAGGATTCCCTGCCTCCTATTCTCTCAGCAAATCAAGGACCGTTTTGAATCAGCCGCTGCCACATCACCGCTCATACCTCTTTTTGGCTTTGATCTTATGCGGAGAGGGGTTTCATGCCCCCTACGCATGTAGAGAAAAGAAGGTGGAAATCATATGCCAGGGATCTATCGAAGCAACTGGTTGGCGATGATAATCCGCTGTATCTGATTTGTCCCTTCATAGATCTGGGTGATCTTCGCGTCCCTCATCATCCTTTCGACGGGATATTCTCTCGTATAGCCATAACCTCCGAAAATCTGTACAGCATCGGTCGTGACCTTCATAGCCACATCCGAGGCATACCACTTCGCCATGGAGGCTATCTTCGGTATATCCGGATTGTTTGGCTCGGTGTCAATCATGGCGCCGGAGCGATAGACGATTGTTCTTGCTGTTTCGATGCCGAGAGCCATTTCAGCGAGCATCCACTGCATGCCCTGGAAGGATGCCAGGCTCTTGCCGAACTGAACGCGTTCCTTCGCGTATGCGAGGGCGGCATCGAAAGCCCCCTGTGCAATGCCGAGGGCCTGGGCGGCTATATTAGGCCTGGAGAAATTAAAGGTATTCATGAGGGTCTTGAAGCCGCTGCCCTCCGGACCGATCATATGCTCGTCAGGCACGAAGCAGTCCTCGAAAAAAACCTGCCGGGTGTCAGAACCCCGGATGCCCAACTTGTGCTCCGGCTTGCCAAGGGTCATGCCTTTGGCATCTTTTTCCAGGACGAATATGCTCATCCCTTTGTTACCTTTTGATTTGTCCGTGTAGCAGATCACCAGCATGATTCCCGCCACGCCGGCCTGGGTGATGAAAATTTTAGAGCCGTTGAGGAGCCAGCCTCCCTCAGTCTTTGTCGCCGTGGTTTTCATGCCCGCAACATCAGAGCCGGCGTTCGGCTCGGTGATTGCCATGGCGCCCGGGCACTCGCCGGTGGCCAGCCGGTAAAGCCACTTTTTTTTCTGCTCTTCGCTGCCTGCGAGCATGAGGGGTTCGCTTGCGAGACCCTGATTCGTCAGGATCACCGATGTGGAGCCGCAGGCACGAGCTGTTTCTTCCAACACAAGTAGAAGCGCCAGTTGTCCGGCTCCGGCGCCGCCATACTCCTCGGCAACATTGATGCCCAGGAAACCGTTGTCTCTCAGGACCTCGAAGTTCTCCCAAGGGAATCTCTCCGTTGCATCGATCTCCGCTGCCCTTGGCGCAAACTGCTCCCGGGCAATCCGCCTGATACTGTCTTGTATCATTACAAGCTCTTCCGATAGTCTAAAATCCATTCTTGAGCTCCTGACAGAGGGGGCTAAGTGATTTCTCACTAATCCTCTAAAGCCTCATATTCTCCACGATCGTAGCGACTCCCTGGCCGCCGCCGCAGCAGGCCGAAAACAATCCGTACCGCCCGCCCGTGCGGATCAGGTACCGAATTGCGAACCCTGCGATTCGGGCACCCGAGGCACCGTTGGGATGCCCGAAGGCTATGGCGCCTCCCATGGGATTCCAGCGCTCGATATCGACCTTTTCGCCTGTCTGCTTCTCCAATTCCTTGATGACCGCAATGTTCTGCGCCGCAAAGGCTTCATTGCACTCGATGACGTCGAGATCCGATAGCTTGAGACCTGCGCGCTTCAGAGCAACCGGGATGGCATAAGCGGGTGCAACACCCATAATGGCGGGATCGATGCCGTAGTCCGCGCTGCAGATCCATCTGGCCATCGGTT
>Ga0326727_10003084_pt1 | contig 54445 bp, 36 predicted proteins | sample MB2enrmetagenome_FD_207643 | JGI IMG/M metagenome (GOLD analysis project Ga0326727, IMG submission 207643) | Lab enriched peat soil microbial communities from McLean, Ithaca, NY, United States - MB29MY | ecosystem: Environmental > Terrestrial > Soil > Wetlands > Peat | place: USA: New York...
CGCCCAAAACGCGCCAAAAGACGGCGCTGGGCTCCACTCCGTCCGAGGCCAAGGAGCCATACTCGTGAACTTGCGGGTGGGGGAATTTTCGACCGGAACTTTGGGGAAATTTCAATCGGAGTTGACATGCAGAAGGCAGAAGGCAGTTGGCTTGCACAGAGTGTAACTCTGCGAATGGCCGGCTGGCGCTGAACACAGCTCTGCGATTCGGGTCATCAGCCGCGTTGAGACGGAGAGCTGAGCTCTGGGCAATCCGGTCAGAGGGCAGATGAATTGAATCACTTGGCCCCAAGAGGTCGGAGAAAATGTGGGGTTTTCTCCGCACTCTCCGTGAGCAAACCCTTGTGCCCTTTGTGTGAAATCCTTTTTCAGCAGACAAATTGACCATCGCTCGCCCTACTCAAACAGGCAACGAATTAGCGAAAAGATGAATTCCAAATTACGGATTCCTACGGGTAGGAAATTCAAAAGAAATATCGGACGTAATGCCCTCATCCAAATCAATTTTGTGGGTTTACCAGTCGGTACTGGCCGCCAACGAGCGGGCGGTATCAAGTGGACAACTGTGTCGGGGTGAAATGACGCAGTGAAGATGAGGTGTCAGTAGAAGTGGCTAGTGGTTAGTGTCCAGTGCTTTTAGTGGCTAGCCATCGATCGCCGCCCCCTGGAGGTTGGTCAAGGCAGGAAGCTAAAAGCTACCGGCTGACGGCGGATTGCCGGCCACTAGCCACTAACCACTAGCCACTAGCCACTAGCCACTACCCCATTGTCCTTAGGAGGTTTCAATGTCACTTATAAAGAATCGCGGAATTACCGGAAAGCGACTCGCGGCGATCCGGCGGAACCAGAAGCTTTCCCATACGCCCGGGGGCCGCGAACGCATCCGCGCCGCCCTTCTCCGTCATGGCTTCGACATGCAGGCGGAGGAAGTGGCCATGCGCGCCCTCGGCGAAAATCCGGACCATTTTCAGGAACTTCTGGAAGGACTTTGGGAGACGTACCAACCCACCGATACCGCGCAGGAGGGACTGGTGATCCAACTGGCGCAGGCGACGTGGCTGTTGAATCGCGCCATCCGCATGCAGGAAGGCTGCTCCGTGCGCCAGGCCCAGGACGTGAACAGCGGCCGGGCGGACCGCCTGCACGCCAAGATGATGCGCCTCAAGATCACGGCGGACAGATTGCGGCTACTCGCCCAATCGGTGGCGCGCGAGCATTACGTCACCACTCCCGAGGACCTCGAGAAGATGAAAAACTTGCACCAGGAGGGAGTACTGAAGGAAATGGGCGAAATCGCCCTCGCCCTCTTCTACCAACTGCAAGCGCCGGGCACGGGTGAGGACGGAGAATATGAACTGGACTCCTTCGAGGCGGCCCAAAAGGTCGTTGCCCAAGTCAAGGAGATCTTTGGTATCGGGACGCGCCCCCCGTTCGCGCCCCAAGTGAACGCCGCAGCGGGCATTAATCCGGCACGTGCCGGTGTCGCTCCGGAAGCTAGTCCGGCGCGTGCCGACGCCGCGCCGGATGTTAGTCCAGCACTTGCCGACCTCTCAACCAAGTCGGAACAGGTTCCGGTCAGAGCTACACCGGAAAACGATAAGCGATATCCCTACATCACCGCAGCGGAATGGGAATCGCGGGAGCGGCCGCGCCAGCTTCTGGAGAATATCCTCACGCGGCAGGTCGACACCTGCGAGGCGCAACGCAAAGCCCTCCTGAAGGAGTCCGTGAAGGGGCCGTCGCCCTTCGAACGCGCCGCGGAGATCGCACCCACCCATCCCAACGCCATGCTCATGCGAAGAATCCAGGATTCCTACTTCCGGGAAGTCCGGCGGGTCACCAACCTCTTGCTGAAGCTAAAACGCTACGAACGAAAGATGGTAAGGGAATTGGGGCGAAAACGACGCTGAGGAAAATCGCATTTGGAATTTTTCCTCAAACTATGTCACTGATAATAAAATAGTTATTCGATTTTCCCATAATCCGGTCGAAGTATTAAGTCATTGAAAATAAGCCGGTTAACATGATTGAGTGGAAAAATGACCAGAAAAACGGGGATCAAAATTTCCTGCTTAGCGTCCACAAGTTATTGAAAACAAATGCACGGAAAATGCCAGTTTTGGCCTCTGAACAGAACTTCATGAAAACAAAGCTAGTTATAATTGTTCTGAGAATATGTTGATGAAAAGAAAGGGTAAATTCGAAATTATGAATTCTGAACATTCCTCGGCAGATGCACTTTCAGAGGTTTTCACTGACCCGATGGCCCGATGAGCCGGTGGTCCGATGACAGATCTCGACAGCAGGGGCGTGACGAGAGGCAAGTGACAAGACTGCGGCAAAGATCAAAGGCGGAAAGGCCGGTGGCCGTGCACGGTCACGATCAATTCGGCCGCGCACACTCCCCCCCTTCGGTTATCGGCATGGTCAGGTGAGAACATGAATGAGTTTGGAGGCTTTGAAAATCGCCAATCACCAATCGCCAATCACAAATCAGGCAAGGGCCCGATGACCCGATTAATGCTCCAATTTTCCCGCAAGCAGGGCCGCGACGGCTTCCAAGAGGTCCCGGTCATGTGGCGTAAAGGCTGCGGGCTGGTCGCTGTCGATATCGATTTCGCCCAGAATGCGGCCTTGATGCTGGATGAGCACGACGATTTCCGAGCGTGTTTCCAGGCTGCACGCAAGGTACCGAGGGTCGGCGTTGACGTCGTCGACGATCAAAGTCTGGCCGGAGGAAGCCGCCGCGCCGCAGATGCCCTGGTTCAGAGGAATCCGTGTGTGGACAGTGGGCTTGCCCACGTAGGGACCCAACACAAGTTCTTTGCCCTGAAGCAGGTAAACGCCCACCCAGTGATAGTGCGGGCGCTCGCGGCGCAACAGGCTGACGACCTCCGCCAGCAGCGCTGTGGCGTCCGGCGCGCTCGAGATGAGGCTGCGAATGGAGTTCAGGATTTCCAAGTCATTCATAAACAGACTCGCGCGCATGATGGCCAACTGCGATCGAGGTCATCATACGACACGAAGGTCCAAGCGGGTAGGGGTTTGAGAATTACTCGCTCGTGGCCGTCGAGACCTGGGCCCTACCTATTGGGGTATGGAATTTTTTTGGCCGGACCTCCACAACTCTTGCACGCTCAAAGTGTTCTATATAATGTGGCGACTATGGCCATCGAGACCGACCTTGATTTGATGCTGCGGGTCCGCGATGGGGATGCGGCATCCTTTGAGGTGCTCCTGCGCCGATATCGTCTTCCCATGGTCAGTTACTTTCGCCGCATGGTGCGTGACCAAGGATTGGCGGAGGACTTGGCCCAGGAGGTTTTCCTGCGCGTCTACAAGTCGCGGGAGCGCTATCAGCCCGAGGCGCGCTTTACCACCTGGCTTTATCGCATTGCCACAAATTTGGCGCTCAACGCGATTCGGGATCGAAAGGATGAGATTTCCGCTACGGCAAGGGACGATTCCGACGGCGGCCCCATTCTGGAACGGTTCGTTGATCCCCGGCCAACGGTGGAGCAGCGATTGATGCAGGGTGATCGCGAGCGCCTGATTCGCCAGGCCATCGAGGGGTTGCCGGAAAATCAGCGCGCGGCAGTGATCCTGCACAAATATCAGGAAGTGGACTATCGCCAGATCGCCGGAATCTTGAGCGTCTCAGAAAGCGCCGTAAAATCGCTGCTCTTTCGAGCTTACGAAACGCTGCGAGCGCGCCTGGAGCCGCTGCTCCGGGAGGGTCAGTTATGAAATGCCTTGAAACTGAAAAACTGATTAGTTACGCTTACCACCTGACGGATGAACCCGAGGCATCGCAGGTGCGCGCGCATCTGGGAATATGTCCCCGCTGCCGCGGGATTGTAGAACAACACGGACGGCTGGGTGCCCTGCTGGACGAATGGAAGGCGCCGGGACCCACGCCGGGGTTTGACGCTCGCGTGCGCCAGGCCGTGGAGGCCCGGCAGGCAAGGCACGAGGGCCGGAGTTTCTGGGCCTGGGATTGGGCTCGCGGCCTGGCACTGGCTTCGCTGGGCGTTTTGATTTTCGCGGGGGTGGTTTGGTTCAGCCGGAGCCATTCTTCGGTTTCCAACTCATCGAGTCTGGCGACGCGAAAGTCCTCGCAGGCGAGTGGGACGCAGACTCCGGCACAGGTGGCGAAGCTCCAATCCCCAACCGTCACGGCACGCCCGAGCGGGAAACCGGGTCAGGCCGCCCTCGGAACTATAACGGCAGGCACTTTCTCGAACGAAGACCAAGACGCCCAAGCGTTGGAAGACTATGATTTGGCCGCAAATTTCGACCTTCTCTCGGAACTTCCGAAGGGAGAGTCGCGGGTTGTCAACTGAACCTGCGGCGCCCCCTTTCCGCGCCCGAAGAGGAAAACTTCACCACTACCGCGATCTCGTTTGGACTTTGTTCCTTTCGATTCTTCTTTCGCCGGTCATGATGCCTGCGCAGAGTACTGGCAGCCAGGGTGCAAATCCCGCGGGTGGAGCGCAACAGACTCCCCCGGCGGGTGGCGCGCAATCGGCTCCCCCTGCAGGTGGAGCGCAACAGACTCCCCCGGCGGGTGGAGCGCAACAGACTCCCCCTGCGGGTGGCGCGCAATCGGCTCCCCCTGCAGGTGGTGCGCAACAGACTCCCCCGGCAGGCGCGGAGGAACCGAATCGCCAGGCCGGAGGGAACGCCCAGCAGCACCCTCCCAGGCCGGGAGCGATTTTCAGACGCCTGCGTGAATTGCCCCCCGCGCAGCAGAACCACATCATGGAGAATAATCCGCAGTTCCAGCGCTTGTCGCCAGAGGACCAGAAGTCAATCCGTGAGCGCTTGCAGCAATGGAACGCCATGACTCCCCAGGAGAAGGAAAGCGTTCGTCAGCGTGAAAATATCCAGGGTTCAAATCCGGCGGGTGGCGGCGGACCCGATCGCCAAGCCGGCGGGGGTCCCCAGCAGCAGCCTCGTGCGCAGGGAGGGTTCTTCCAAGCCCTGCGTGACCTGCCCCCCGGGGAGCAAAGGCGCATCATGGCGAATAATCCGGGGTTTCAGCGCTTGCCGCCAGAACGCCAGGAGATGATCCGCGAGCGCTTGCGGGAATGGAACGCTAAGACTCCCCAGCAAAAGGAGACCATTCGTGAGCGCGAAGAGATCCTCGGCGGCCTTACTCCTGCCCAGAGGCAAGAAGCGTTTACGGTCTTTTTCCAATATCGCGACTTGACGCCGGGTCGTCGCCAGGCAGTGACCGTGGCCTTTCGCCACCTTCGCGACCTCCCTCCCGACCAACGCCGGTCCTTTTTGGATAGCCAGCACGTGCGGGAGCAGTTTTCTCCCCACGAGCGGGACATCCTCGAGGGGCTGAACAAACTCCTGCCGAACGCGGGCCCGAATGCCCCGAATAATCCGGGTCCGTGAAGCGTTACGCCTGCTTGCGCGCGGCGAGGACCAGATCGTGTGACCCTTCCAATTCAAAGGGAGTGCGGGCAAAGTCCCCCCAGAAACTGAACTCGCCCAAGCCGGCCTGCCTCGCGAGGTCCGCGAGGAGGTTTTGGAAGAGAGGAATTTGTCTTGAGCTACGTGTGTAGGCTTGCCATTTTCCCGCGGGCTTTGCGCGGGCCAGAAACAAGGCGTGGAAGTCGAGGTAGTCCGCATGATACTCCGCGACCTTTACCAGCAGAATCTCCTCGCGGGGAGTTTCGCCGGAGAGGAGCGGGAACTGGCGGAGGCGTTTTTGCCAGCGCAAGTCGTAGTTCAAGTTTTGCGTGAGGAAGATTCCGCCCGGGCGCAGGACGCCGGCTACTCCGCGCAACGCAGCGAGCAACTGGCCCTCGGCGGAGAGACCGGGAAGGGCATTGCCCAAACAGAATGCCGCGGTGAATTCCGCCGGGAGTTCAGCGGCGCCTTCCATAGTAAGCGGTCGGACCTCAGCTTTTCCGTGCGCGGCGGCAATGGCGTCTGCGGCAGTCTCAATTCTCCGGCGCGTAAAATCCACCATCTCCGCATCGGCGTCAAAGCCCAACACGTTGAAGCCCTGTTGCGCGAGCGCTAACACGTGTCCACCCGTGCCGCACGCGGGAACCAGAACTCTACCGCCTGACTGGCGCGCCAGCTCTTCCAGCAGCGGCATTTCCCGTGCCAGACGCTTTTTCCAGTCGATGACGGCGTCGTAGTATGACGCGAAGTTAGTGGACATGGAACACCGGGAACAGCCTATTTCAACTCTGCCGGCACAGAAATCGTCACTTGTCCCGTAGCCGCCCACTCCGTGCCGCGCACCAGTGTCATGCGGAAGCCGGGACTGTCCATGGCCTTCACATCGTGTCCCAGCGCGGTTTGGAATACTCGCCCGGAGCCGTATTTGAGAGTCCAGATCAGCGGCTCATCTTTTCCCGTGCCGCAGCCCTTGCCGTTCTTTCCGCAATTGGCCGGGTCATCAAAGGCCGTCGCCAAGATGTGAATATTCGGTTGCATCGAAAGCCCGTGATAGAGTTCATCCGTCTCCGCGAAGCTCGCCGGCATGCCCTTGGTGATGGGGTCTTCCGGGTCCACAATTTTCACCGTGTAGGAATGATAGGGGGCATGGCCGGCGGTCTCACGCCAGGTGCCGCCCACCAGCTTATCGAATTCCTCCCAACCCCAGAAGGCGTTGTTCGAGGCGTGGTAGCTCACCAATCCCTTGCCGTTCCGCACGAAGTCGAGCATGGCCTCGCGCGCGCGGTCGTCCCACCAGGGCCCGGCGGAATGCTTCATGTCGTTGTAATTGAGCAGCAGCACGTCATAGGGCGCGAAAGTTTCGGGTCCATTGCCGCGCACTTCTTCGTTCACGCGGACTTCAAACCGCCCCGTCTGTTCCAGAACTTCGCGCAGCACCGGCGTGGTGGCGGCCCACTTATGATTGCTCACCCCGGTAAGGATAAGGACCTTTACTTTGGGTGGAGCCTGCGCGAGCAGCGACCCTACGCTGAAAACGATGGCCAGAATTGTGGAGCAAAATCGTGACATGATAAATACTCCTTCCACGAATGGAGAAAATTTCCGGCGCACCATGCGGCCACCGGCACGGGCAGTATCCTACCACTTTGCCCCGCGCGCATTGGAATTAATGCAGGCAGGAAAGTAGCTCGCCGGGTGCGGTGGGTCGTTACGATAAAGACAACCATCGTGGCCGGTATCGCATCACACGCGCCAGACGGCAGAACCAGCACTCTTATTCGGCGGCAGAACGCCTCAGCAGCGTGGATCCCCTGGCAAGGGGTTCTCACTCTGAAGGAGGGAAGTATGCGATACCTCAAGATACTTGCATCGGCGATGGCGTTCCTACTTTTTCTTGCTGCATCAGCTTCTGCGCAGAAGATTCCTCCAAAACTTGAAGTTTTTGCCGAAGGCAGCGGCTCTTTCCTAACTGGCGGCACCGGGGTGATAACCCTAGCGAGCCCATTCGTATGCATTACGGGGATCGGGTGCCCAACCCCCTTACCCACCACGCTGACGAGCTCCTTCTCGAGGACCGGGCGGCTGGTCGCCGGGGCGCGCCTGCGGTTCACACGGCATGACGCTTTGGAAGCGAGCTATTCCTTCAGCCCCAACCATCTCACGCTTCAAGGGACAGAAGTCATTTCCGATCCCCTCACTGGACTGGTGGGGAGCATCCCCTTGTCAGGCTCCTCATTCAATCGCGTCAATCTGGTCTCCTTTAACTACGTCCGTTATCTCTGGACCAGGACGCCGGTGCAACCCTTTGTCACGGTCGGACTTGGCTTCATTCGCTTCAGTGGCCCCTCGAATGCTTCCGCCGTGATTGCAGGTCTGATCGGCGCCAGCAACGGCTTCCAGTTCGCGTGGAATTTCGGAGGCGGGACGGACATCGTTCTCCGGCGGCACTTCGCCCTTCGCCTGGAACTCCGGGATTACCTGGCGGGCCAGCCCAGCCCCATTACCGGCACCAGCAACAATATTGCGCCCAGCGCGGGGATAGTTTACAGGTTCATGTGAGGCACGAGTAACGCGGGCAGAGTGGATTGCGCAGAGCGCAACTCTGCGCCTCGGTCAGCCGCTGAGCTGCGCTCTGAGCAATCCCTCTTGCCCTCTGGGCAATCCATCAATTTGTTCAGAGGCGGAGTGCCGGTGCGCTTTCTCTTGCCTGGCAGGGCCGAATTCCCCGATACTGTCATCTTGCTGCTCACATCGTGCATGCACTGCAACGTGTCGGCATGTGCTGAGAAACTATCCTTTAACTCGTGGAGGATTTCATGAGCCGTCGTGCTGTCATTCGCTGTCTCGTGTTTTTCTGCGCGTTCTGTATCGCCCCGGCCGCGCACAGTCAACAGGCCAAACTGGATGGATTGCTTGACCGCGACCTGCCCTCGCTGCTTTCCACTTACAAGTCGTTGCACGCTGCGCCCGAGCTTTCTCATCACGAAGAGAAAACCTCGGCTTTCGTCGCCGGCCAGCTTCGCGCGCTGGGGTACACGGTCACAGAGCGCATCGGCAAATACCCTGGCCATCCCGAGTGGGTCGGTTACGGTGTGATCGGCGAATTGAAGAATGGCGACGGTCCAACGGTTTACGTCCGCACCGAACTCGACGCGCTGCCTATCGAAGAGCAGACCGGACTGCCTTACGCCAGCAAAGTCCGGGCGAAAGATGACGCCGGCCGCGAGGTGGGCGTGATGCACGCCTGCGGGCACGACATTCACATCACCTCCTTTCTGGGCACGGCGAAAATGCTGGTGGAGCTTAAGGACCAATGGCGCGGCACGCTGGTGATGCTGGCGCAGCCCGCCGAGGAAGGCGGTAATGGCGCACAGGCGATGCTTGACGACGGCCTCTACACGCGCTTTCCGCGCCCGGACTACGTCGTGGCGCTGCACGACTCCCCCGCGTTCGCGGCGGGCAAGGTCGGGTACACACCGGGTTACGCCATGGCCAGTTCGACCTCGGTGGAGGTCATCATTCGCGGCGTGGGCGGGCACGGCTCGCAGCCACAAGTGGCCAAGGATCCTATCGTCGAAGCAGCGCAGTTCATCCTGGCGATTCAGACCATCGTGAGCCGGGAAAATTCGCCCTTCGATCCGGCCGTGGTAACCGTCGGCTCGATTCACGGAGGCACGCGGGGCAACATCATTCCCGATGAGGTGCATTTGCAGCTCACCATTCGGACTTATAAGGAGGAGGTGAGGAAGCGCATTTTGGCCTCGCTCGAGCGCATGGCCAAAGGCATTGCCGCCGCTGACGGCGTTCCCCCCTCGCGCGCCCCCACCGTGACCGCGAGCGAAGATGCATACCCAGCCACCTACAACGACCCGCAACTGACGCTGCGCCTGGCGCAGATTTTCAGGAATGCCTTGGGCAAGGAAAACGTTGAGGAGGGTGAGCCCATTATGGCCAGTGAGGATTTCGGGCGATTCGGCCTCCCCAATCACCAAATCCCGGTTTGCCAGTTCAGCTTGGGTGCTGTAGATCCGGAGAAACTGGCGGAGAGCCGGCGCACCGGCGTGCCGCTGCTCGGACTGCACTCCAGTTTGTGGGCGCCGGTTCCCGAACCGACGCTGCGCACCGGGGTGAAATCAATGACCAGCGCGGTGCTGGACCTGATGAAGAAATAGGGCGCTCAGGATTGAGCGGGAGCTACTCCGGGGGTCGGCGCAGCCTGCGGATAGGAATTGACCGCCGCTTCCACGCTGTCGTAAACGTCGAAGACAGTGGCCAACTTGGTGATGGTCAAGGCATCGCGCATCTTTTTGGTCAGGTTGGCTAGTTTCATTTCGGCGCCGCGGCTCACGGTGGCGGTGTGCGCGGAGATCAGAGCGCCGAGACCGGCGCTATCGACAAAACTCAAGCTGCCCAAATCGAGCACCATACGGGTATTCCATCCCCACTTTTCCTTGACCCAGTCGCTCTTTTCGAGCACCTCTTTGACCTTGCCGCGAAAGTCCATGCTCTCCTGTCCCAGCACCAAGCGGCCCGACGGTTCCAGGATGATGATCCCGCGCAACTCCTTCTCAACGATATCAAGCGCCATGCTTTTCTCCTCAGGATAGGGGAAGTTGGAAAACGATGTGCCAGGGTGAATTCGACCCGCCGAGCGCCGCCCGATTGCCGATGATAACAACTGATTGTTACAGGGATGTGAAGGATGGATGGTCCCCTAGGGCGGCCGCGAAGGCCGCTCCTGCGGGCGGCGCGGGGCGGCCACAAAGGCCACCCCACAAAGCAACCGCCGCCGGCGGTCATGCCGTCTTGCCGGTCGGAGCGGACTGTGCAGCGCCTTGCTGCTGCGCGCCGCCGATGAGATCGCCCAGGACGACCGCATTGCGGATTTGTGCGAAGAAGTCCACCATGCCACCGGGACTATGAGGCACCATGATGGTGTTGGAGTGGGCTGACGCGCCGATTTCTTTGAGGGTGTCGAAGTACTGCGTCAACAGAACCAGCGTCATGACGTCCTTTGCCGTCGTGCCCTCAACCCCCGCCTTGAATGTCTCCACCGATTCCCGCAATCCGTCGATGATGGCTTTGCGTTGGTTGGCGATGCCCTGTCCTTGAAGCTGCTTGCTTAGCGCCTCGGCTTCCGCCTGTTTCACCTTGAGGATTTTTTCGGCTTCACCCCGGGCGTTGGCGGCTTCCTGCTCGCGGCGCGCGGCGTTGATGTCGTTCATGGCGGCCTTGACCTTGGGATCGGGGATGATATCGGTCACCAGCGCTTTGACAATTCCATAACCAAAGCCCGCCATGACGCCATCCAGCTCCTGTTTGACGGCCGTGGCAATGGCACTCTGTTGCTCGAAGGCTTCGTCAAGGATCATCTTCGGCACGTGGCCAAGGATCACGTTAAAGACGTACGATCCAATCTGTTCTTTCGGGTTGGAAAGCTTGTAGTAGGCCTCGTAAACGCGGTCCGGCAAAACGTGGAACTGGATCGACACGGGGATGCTGACAAAAACGTTGTCCTTGGTTTTGGTTTCCATCCTTACGTCGAGTTGCTGAACGCGCAGGTCGACTCTGGCTACAACCTGCTCGATCCAGGGCAGCTTGAAGTTCAACCCCGCTCCGGCGATGCGCACAAACCTGCCGAACCGCTGCACGACCGCCGCCTTGGCCGTGGCCACGGTGAACAGGCCGGAGAAAAACGTGCCAATTCCGAAAAGAATGAGGAGCACGAAGAGAACTGTCATGAGCCCTTCCATGTAATCCTCCTTTGATAGGTGATTTGAGATGTTGTTGCTAACCGGCGCAGCGTGTTCCGCGGGCGCGGTATGCGCGGCCTGATTAGCATGAACTTTTTGCATAAACTGGCAGCAAGTCTGCTCGCCCAGGCTACAGGCCTTCCCGGCATCCTCCAGCATGTGCGCGGCATCACGAAGATGGGAATATGCTCCGCCGCGTTCGCAGTAAGCGCGGCCATCCTCCGGATGAAGCACGATGTATTGGCTCCAGTAGGTGACGGCAAGGTCCCACTTGCGGTCTTTAGAAAGAACCCCGTCGAGCTCTTTGTAGGTCCTGAAGTCGTGAGGGTTCAGCGCGATGGATCGCTCGAGGTCGGCAATCGCTTCAGCATCTTTCCCCTGGCGGGCTTCTATAGCCCCGCGATTTAACCAATACACGGGATTACTTCGATTATCGGCTGTCGCGGAGCTCGATTGGCCGGGGGTTGCCTGCGCGCGTACTCCCCTGGCTGGCCCCAGGGAAGCAAGCAGAAAGGGGAGCGCCAGCGCAGCGAATCGAGACATCCGACCCCTTCGCGGCCGCACTCCTTCACTCACGGATCTACCTCAAGGGTTAAACCATGGCGTTCGGTTATTACTGGCCTGGAAACGTTACCACCAGCAGCCTGAGACTGCAATCCGATTGGGCGGGAAGCAAGCTTAGCGCACACCTCCGCCTTTAAGGTCTGCGGTTCTTACTGAGAGGCGCGCTGCAAACTCCCAGGGCAGGCGTGTGGCTTTGAAATCTGCGGTCATTGCCAAGGAAGAGCCGCGGACGCCAAAACGGGGGTCCGCGCTACAACTGCGCTGCGGTTTTTTCGCTTGTGCAGCGAGGGCGCTCTATAATGGATGGCCCATTCTCGCAAACTCCTCGCGCATGTAAATGGAAGTGGGGTTGAAAGGGTGGCATCGTGGACTTGCTCTTATCGGACCGGGAAGTGCGCGTGCTGGGGGCGCTGATCGAGAAGGAAATCACCACGCCGGATTATTATCCGCTGTCGCTCAACGCCCTGACCAACGCGTGCAATCAGAAGTCGAACCGCCATCCGGTGATGGCGCTGGATGAGGCGGCGGTGCGCGAGACCCTCGACTCCTTGAACCAGAAGGGATTGGCCGGACCCACCTCAACCGCGGAGAGCCGTGTGACCAAGTTCGCGCACCGCGCCCAGGAAGTCTTTAACTTCGACCGGCGCGTGACCGCCCTCCTGTGCGAACTCATGCTGCGCGGTCCCCAGACGCTGGGCGAACTGCGCTCGCACGCGGAGCGCATGTATCGCTTCGAGGACCTCGAGACGCTGGAGGCCACGCTCCTCAAGCTCAGCGAGCGCGAGCCGCCCCTGGTGAAAAAACTACCCCGCCTGCCCGGCACTAAGGAACCACGCTACGCGCAACTGCTGGCAGGCGACAAACCGGAATGGACCACCCCTCCCGCCGCGCCGGAGGTCTCTACCACCGTGCACTCAGGGGACGAGCGCATCCCGCGTCTGGAAGTGGAGCTCGCGGAGGTGAAGCAGCAACTCGCCCACCTGCAACGGCAGTTCGCGGACTTCAAGAAGCAATTTGAGTAAGCCTCTGTGGTCTCCGTGCCGTCCGTGGTGAATCTTCTCCTGGCAGCCCGAATGAAAATGGGATCTGGCACTTCAGGTGGATGCGTTTTTGCTATAACGACGCCTATGGGTGTCGAACGGACCATGCAATGCATCCTTGAGCAGCAGTCGCGATGGGAGGCGTCTGTGGACGGGCACGACGAGCAGATTTCCAAGAACAGTGAGAAGATTGCGATTGTCACTGACCTGGTCGGCCGGTTAGAACAGGCCCAAATTCGCCTTGCCGAACAGATGCGAGGGAATGAAGCCCGCACGGCCGAGCAGATGCAGGGGCGTGAAGCCCGCCTGGCGTCCTTGGAGTCCAAGATGACCCAGTTCTTGGAACGCATGGACCGTTTCATCCAGGGGTTCGAGGGCAACGGCCACAAACTGCAATAATTTATCAACTTTCCGTCAACGTGATGACCGTTTCGCTGGGAGGGAGAACACGCGATCTCCCATTGATGCGGATCGATTGAATTCCCTGGAGACCACGCGGAATATGCAATCGGACCCGCTCAGGATTCGGGGTCGCGGCAAGGTGATAATCGAGCGCCAGGTCCGTTCCTCGCCTTCGCAGTTCGAGGTCAACTTTTCCAAACCGCGTCGGTGCGCCCTTCACGGTGATCTTGGCGCCCTCCGCTAACCACTCCGGTTGAACGCCCCAGCACAGCTCCAACGTTTTCTCGTTTTCGAAAACCAGGGAATTCCGATGCAGATGGATATACTGGCCGGCGGCCCAGCCGTGCGGCATGTCGCCAGTCCCCACGCGCGTATCGGGGTGAATCTCCTCGATCCAGGCGTTGGTGGGCGAAGCGTGCGCGACGTAACCATTGAACAGCCGGTAGAACATGGGTAATTCGTCGCGGAGCAGATAGCACATGGCCCAATCCACGGTAATGTAGGTCCAGATTTTGTCGCGGTCCTGGAAGACGTACTCATCTTCCTTCGCGTGGCCCGCCATGCGCGCGAGCGTGCGCGTCATCATCTCATCGTGGGGATCAAGAAATCGCGCCGGATAGAGCGCGGCCATCGCTCCCCAGATATCCAGACGCGGGTCAAAGGTACTGCCGGGAATAAACTGGTGTTTGCCGATTCCCGCATAGGCGAGCTGCACGGAAGTCATAAGGTTGGCGCAGAATTCATCATAGGTTTCCTGGATCCATTTCGTGTCGGCCGCTTCCCCGAGAGCTTGTGCCGCGGCGAGAGCCTGGCGAAGTCCCAGCACGGCCCAGAAATTGTGGTAGTAGATGTACCCATCGCCAATCGCCTCGCCGTCGCCCTCCGGCAGCAGCCCAAAGAAGATGGGCTTTTCACCGTGCTCGGTGCGGATCTGCGTTTGCTCGGTAGCGTTTTTGATCCATTGAGCCCCTCGGCGGATGCTGGGATAGACTTGGCGGAGCCAGGATTTATCGCGGGTCATTTCGAAGTGATGCACCAGCGCCCAAAGCGCTTGACCCTGCCCATCCCATTCGGTAATGGGGCACTGCCAGGCGCCGGAAGACTGTTGGCCCATCGCCGCAGGAGTGCCTTGAAGATTGGCTTGCCAAAACAGGCGGAGAGATTTTTCCGCCTCGCGGTGATACCCCGCCACGTCGAGCGCAGCCACCAGGTATGACCCGTCCCGATACCAAAATGCGTCATAGACCGTTGCTCCGGGTTTAAGGATGTAGAGGTCATCGCCTCCCGTACCCGCGCCGGCCAGCCGCGTGCGCAACAGGAAAATGTTCAGTAACGAGGTTTTGTAGAGATCGTCCAGATGACGCACGCCCGTCACGAACTCGGCCCCTTGTTGGAGAAATGAATCCCAACCCTTTTGGGCGCTGGCTCTCGCCGCCGCCGGCGAAATACGGATGATCTTTTCAACTTCGCCCGTCAGGGATTGATAAGGGAGGCGAATGCATTTGCTGGCAGCGCCGGCAGCATGGGGTTGATAATTGAGGGCCACGGAGCACGCGCGGTCGCGGAGCTTTTCCCTGCCGCATTGAACATAAAAGACTGCCTTCTCGCTCAGCTTTCCGGCTTTCACCTGTTCAGCATCCACCGGTTCGTCGAACACCCAGATTCCGTTCAGGAGCACTGGCCGCGCTGCGCCCGTCGCCGACGCATCGCACTCGGCCTTGACCTGGATTTCGTTGCCCGTGGGCCGGACGACAAATTCCTCGAGCACGGGGACACCGGACCCTTTCAAGCCTATGTCCACGGTTCGAACCTGATCTCCCACCGAAAGTCTGAGGAGCAAATCTCCTGGCTTGAGGGGCCGGAAAGTGAGCATCCCCAGGAAGATGTGATAGGTCGCACCGCTCGTCGCCGGAAAACGATATTGGATGTCCCGGTTTAGGAATTGACTGATCCTGAGATTGAATGCGGGGTCAGTCCCCGGCAGGGGCTTTGCATGAGTTTCCGAAGGCCCGGCTTGGGGGGTCAGGAAGTTGTAGCGTGCTTGCGATACCTCCATGGTCTCCGGCGGCGGGAAGAGGGCCAGCACTTGATCCCCGCTCGTCACGCGGTCGTGGTCGGCTTGGATGGAAGTCGTGAAGGGAAACCAGAGGGTGAGCCGATAAGGCGCTTCCGATTCCTTGATTTCAATGTAGTCCGCCGCAACTCCGCTTTCGTCGGCCGTAAACGCCGCCCAGCGGAGTGATCCCTGGGGCGAGCGCACTTCGCTCTCGATGATGGGAGCGTATCCGCCGGCGAGAGATTGCGACCATTCCATTCCCGTCACCGGCTGAAGTGGCGCTCCTATTTCCAAGGTCGTTTCCACGTTGTGGGTTCTCAATTGGCCGAATTTGTCGACGATGCCGGGGCGTTGGTCGCCCAAGCCAATGGCCGTCTGCAAATTGGTGTTGTAAAGAACGGATGGACTGCCGGTGGCGCTCGCCCCATTAGGAGAGGATTCACTGAGGAGGGGCGGACCCGCAAGGGCTGCGGCGCGCGAACTCGCGTGGACTCCCGCGGTGGCTAACCCCAGGACTGCGCCTGATCTCACCAGAAACTGCCGTCGATTAGTTTCGGACATAATGGCCTCCGGATGAAGGGCACTTCATCGCGGCACATATTAGCGCAATGAGCGGGGGATTGTGTGGCATCATCGGGGATTCGCGGGCAATCGTGGACTATCCACAATACAGTCTTGCCGAGAGGGAATCCCATGAAAAATCATCATCGAAAATCGCCATCCGAGCCGGAGAGAAAATCACTCCGCTTATCGCGCCGGGGGTTGCTTCAAGCAGCAGTGATTTCTCCTCCTTTGTTGGGGGCGTTCGCTTCAAGTTCGGGCGCGAGAGAACAAATCCCGGGGACGGCGCCAACCTCACGAGGACGCGCCGATTCGTGGTCGTCGATTCGCAAGGCCCTGCACCAGCAGGCGGCGCAAATCAAAGTTTTTGACACGCATGAGCACATCTGGCACCAGGACCGCCGGCAGAGAGAGGCCCCGGATTTCTTCCTCCTCTTTTCTCATTACACCAGCAACGATCTGATCAGCGCTGGCATACCGGAATCCGTCTGGAGAGAGACCAGCGGACTGCAAGACCACAACATCCCGCTGGAACAACGCTGGAAGAGCTTTGCTCCTTACTGGCGATTTACGCGCACCACGGGATACGGCCGGTGCATGTTGATCGCTGCGCGGGAGCTATTCGGTGTTGATGATATCAATGAACGGACATTTAAAATCCTCTCCGAGCGGATTACGTCGGCGAACCGCGACCCGCAGTGGTACAACACGGTTTTGAAGGTCAAGGGCGGAATTTATATTTCGCTGTTGGACGACTTGGCGACGGGCCCTGCGCAGCCCCTCGACTTTGATCCAAAGTTCTTCCGGATCATCAGACGCATGAACTACCTGGTGACAGCCGACCCCCAAACGGCAAGTCTGATTGAGGAAGCTACCGGCGTGTCGATTGGCAAGCTGGCCGATTTGGAGAAGGCGCTCGGGCAGGCCTTCGAAAACGAGATCCAGAAGGCCAAGCGCATTTCTCCCGAGGGGCTCGCGGGAATCAAGTGCGCTCTTGCCTATACCCGAACCTTGGCATTTGATAACGTGGCCCGGCCCGATGCCGAGAGGGCTTTCGAAGCGATATTCTCCAAGTCGGATTTAGGTCAGCAGGAGCAGTCCACTCAAAAGGCGCTTCAGGACTACATGATGTATCGGTTGGTCGAGCAGTGCGCGGAGCATCACCTGCCGATGCAAATTCACACGGGAATGCAGGCGGGTAACCGCAGCCACGTGGCCTGGACGAATCCTTCGTTGCTCAGTAATTTGCTGAATGAATACCCCCAGGTTCGATTTGATATTTTTCATGGCGGGTACCCCTTCCTCGGCGAGCAGGCCGCGATTTGCAAGAACAATCCGAACTGTTATGCCGATCTCTGCTGGCTGCACATCATTTCACCCAGCATGGCCAAGTTGCATCTGCATCAACTGATTGACACCGTGCCGGGAAACAAAATCCTGGGGTTCGGCGGCGACTTCCTTCATGTCGAGGGCGCTTACGCGCATTGTCGGATGGCGCGGGAGATCACAGCCGACGTCCTGGCCGACAAGGTGGAAGCTGGTGACCTGCCGGATGACCACGCGGTCTTCCTGCTCGAGAGGATTCTCTATGGCAACGGGAAGGATCTCTTCACCAGGAGTTGAGGTAACCAACATGGAGAATCGCAGGAATTTTTTAAGGACGGTGATCGCGGGGGCAGCGGGAGGAACGAGTCTTGCTGCCCACAGGGCTCACGAGCAAGGTGGCACCGATCCTCAGGCGACGGAAAAGGCCAGAACCATTCCTGTCGCCGTCATCCAGTTTGACGCTGTGTCGGGGCAGGTGGACCGCAACGTGCGCGAGATGGAACGCTTAAGCGCAGCCGCAGCGCAAGCCGGAGCGCGCTGGATTCTCTTTCACGAATTGACCACGTGCGATTACGTGGAGAAGGCGGACAGCGTTGTGGAGCCCGTTCCCGAGGGGCCTTCCACGGTACGGATGGCGAAGCTGGCAAAACAGTCCAATTGTTTCATTGCCTTCGGACTGGCGGAAGCCCATCGCGGCTGCGTGTATGACGCGCTGGTCTTTGTGGGGCCGCGCGGTTACGTTTATCACTACCGCAAAACCTGGCTCTGGCATCGGGCGAAGGATACGAGTTTCCGGGATGAATGGAGTCGCTTCGATCCCGGAGCAGGGCCGGAAATCTTTACGATCGACGGCGTGCGCGCAACGTGCTTTATCTGCTCAGACGGCGACTCGGCACGGTGCATTAGGGAATTGGCGGAACTGAAACCGCGCGTGGTTTTCTACCCCAACAACCGCGAAAGTTGGCCGTCGCTCGAGGTGTTCGGGAATATGGCCAAGACCATTCACGCTCCCTTGCTGGTGGCGAATCGCGTGGGCCGCTCGGTGATCTTTGACTGTCCAGGCGGCAGCGCCGTCTTTTCCGCCCAGGGAGAAGTTCTTGCCCAAGCCAATCGGCAGGGCCGGGAAGAGATCCTGCACTGCAATCTGGAACTACCCAATGCTTGACCGCCGCAGGTTTAGGCAGCCGCGCCGATGAAACGAAAAGGGGGACCGGCGATCCGGTCCCCCTTGAGTTAGAGCGGGGCGTGCGCGTCATCAGTCCCGCTCAGAAAAGCGGCGTTGGCCCAGGCCGTCCGACCACCGTTTCTGCCACTATCTCGCCAATCGGGGCACAACCCGCGCCTGCCTTACAAATCTGGGGGACCGCACCATACGCGAAGAGCCAGCCCTTTACGGAAACCACATCGCCCACAGCCAGCCCCGAAATATTGTCCGGGGTGAGATTCGTAAAGGTAGTCGCTGAGGTCGCTTGCACATCGATATTGATCGGCGACGGGATCGGGGGTGCGCCAGCCGTCGCGGCGGGCGGAACGAAATAGTTCGGGTAGGTACTGAGAGTGAAGGTCAATGCGCTCGTATTGACCGGAGCCCAGGCGCTCACCACACCGGTGATCTGACTGGGTTCAAGCGTAATACTGTTGGTGGTGAGAGTAGTCGGGGCAGTAGAAGTGATTGGGGACGGACTGCTTGATCCGCTCGCAGTGGTTAATGATCCCGGGACGACGACGACCGACACTTGCTGACCCACCATCAGGTTCGCGGCGCTGGTAAACGACAGCCCATTGGGAAGCGTGAAGCTGTCGGAGTCAACGGCATAGGTGACACCGGTAGTCGGAACGGTCACGGTGACCCGTTGCCCGAAGGGGGGAAGCGCGGCGGCTGTGGGCGGCGGGGGCGGTCCTTTCTGGAGGATCAAGTCCATGAGTGTGTTACCGCCCGAACTGCTCAGTCGGATGATGTTGCCTTCCACCACCATTTGGCTAGCAGGCTGCACATAGTTGACTGCGGACGCGAGCAAGGTTCCACCCGCCTGGAGGCTCACCTCAACTTTGACAATTTGCCCCGTAGCCAGGCAGGCAAAGTTGCTGGTCGAGCAGACCGTGCTGGGGTAGCTGTAGGTGGTACTGCTGTTCACATCGATGGTGAAGGTCCTGCCATCGCCGGTCTGGAGGGTAAAATCGTTTGGGCTGGCAGTTGAGTTGACGCTTTGGATCGCCCCGGTCAAGTTGCCGAGGGCCGTTACGGTCGTCCCCGACGGAGGCGGCGGCAACTGCGATATCGTCACGCCATTCGTAGCTCCAAGATTCACGGTGAGATTGGATTGGATGACCGTATCCAAATGGACGTCGAGCTTAAAGGCCAAGGGTGAGTTCGCCGCCAAATCGATAGGAAAGGGCGTCGTGTTGAATAGTAGGCTAAGGCCAGTGGGGGTCGGCGTGAGCTGGCACACGGTGTTGTTTGCGCAACTGCCGATTGCCGCGCCCGAGCCGTTAAAGATTGTGAGTTGCGTATTGGGGGAGAAGGTCAGGCCCAGGCTGGCGTAGTCTCCTGCTGGCACATTCTTGCTGCCCAGAAAAGCCGACTCCGTCTGGAGCTGGGTGACATTGACGGGGATCGGGTTGGTGCTGGGCAAAAGCGAAACGGCCGTCCCCGACGTAGATGTCAGAGTGGCTCCCGTGATGCTCAACTGGAAGAACAGGACCGTCACGCCCGCCGGCGGGGTGTCGGTAACCGTTATGCTGACCGGTACCTCGGCTGGGTTGGAATTGTTTGGCGGATTCGTGGTGACCTGGGATTGGCTGCCACATCCCGACATAAAAAGAAGGAATACTCCGATGAAAAGAAACTGCGCTGCTCTGCGCATCTTTGCCTCCTGGGGTCAATGGGTCACATGGTTGCGAACCAACGTCTGCGTGGTCTTCGGGCTCATACGAATCAGCTTAGAATTAGTTCGACCGTATCACTCTGCGAACCAATCACGCGTGATCGGTTTGGCCTGCCTGATTTGAAAACGTCGAACCTAAGTAGAGTAGTCAATGAACTGTAGAGACGACCTCGTCTGCATGCAGCCAAGAATGATGGTAGTGTCAGGGGAAAGCAATATACTTTGCTCATACCCGCTTACCTGAGGAGCAAGAGACAACAGGTCGAAATGCAGACCTTGATCTCTGATTAGAGAATATACACCTCTTCTCTCACAATGAGAACTCAAGAGGAGAGGAAAAGTTGCTCCGGCCGCTCGAATTAACAATAATTTTACGTGGTGATGATATCACCTTAGAATACCTGGGCTCCACGCGGGAAATCCGAGCACCAGATGTAGACAATTTTCCCATTCTTGGCGACCGCACGCGGGAGGTCAAGAGAGATACCCGGTTGGGGCGAGCTTTCGATACTTGGGGCCCCGTGTTACGATGCCCGCACGGCGGCGGAGGAAAATACATGAGAAAGTTGTATCTAATCGTAGGGTTGCTATTGTCGGTCGCGGGATTTGCTTGGGCAGGGGAGGATTACCCTTTGGGTCCTGACTCTCAGCGCCAACCGGGAGTGCCCCAAGGCAAAGTGACGCAATACACTTGGACCAGCAAGATTTTCCCAGGCACGGTGCGCGACTACTGGGTTTATGTGCCCGCCCAGTACGTGCCGGAAAAACCTGCCTGCGTGATGTTGTTCGAGGATGGCAAAAGCTATGTGAATGAGGACGGCCGGGCGCGCATCCCGATCGTGTTTGACAATCTCATTGCCAAGCACGACATGCCGGTGACCATCGCCATCCTGATTGATCCCGGCGTCCTGAAGGGCGCACCGGGTAAGATGAGCCGGCTGAATCGAAGCTACGAGTATGACGGCCTGAGCGACCGCTACGCGCGATTCTTGCTCGACGAGATTCTCCCCGAAGTCGCGAAGCACTACAACCTTTCCACCAATCCCAACGACCGCGCGATTTCCGGCGGGAGTTCCGGCGGAATATGCTCCTTTACGGTCGCCTGGACGCATCCCGAAGCCTTTCGACGTGTGCTGAGCTTTATCGGCAGCTTCGCCGATCTGCGCGGCGGAGACATCTATCCCGCGCTCATCCGCAAGACCGAGCCGAAACCCATTCGGGTTTTCCTCCAGGACGGCAACCATGACCTCAACAACTTCGCAGGCGACTGGTGGCTCGCCAATCAAGCCATGGCATCTGCTCTCGCATACGCCGGATATGACTTCAAGTTCGTGACCGGCGACAAGGATCACGACATGATTCAGGGCGGAGCGATTCTGCCTGACGCCTTGCGCTGGCTGTGGCGCGATTACCCCCAGCCGATTCCTAAGCCTGGAATGCATCACCTGGGCGATCGACAAACGGGGCTCGTGGAGGTGGCTCCAGATTGGGAGTTAGTTGGCTCTGCGGGCCAGGTTCGCAACATCAATAATGCCAGAAATGCCAGAGCCGCCCTTATTGCCGAGATGTTGGTGCCTTGGCAAATGGTTCCCGGGCTTAAGGAGGGTACAGGAATTGCGGCGGACCAACAGGGCAACGTGTTCACCAGCAATTCCTCCGGAAAAGGTATAAACCGAATCGATTCGAATGGGCATACTTCAGCCTTTTTGGAAGGAGCGAAAGGAGCGCGCAGCTTGGCATTTGGGCCAGATGGACGGCTGTATGGTTGCGATGATAGGGAAATTGTGAGCTACGCGACAGACGGAAAGAAACGTGTTCGCTTGGGAGGTGCCTACTGTCAGAACATTGCTGTCACCCGCGACGGTGGGCTCTATTTTACCCAATCCCTATTCGGTCTGAGGTTCGGTATAGGGTACCTCCCTCCGGGAAAGTCAACTCGCGTGCGTTATTATCCCGTCGATCAAAATGAGGGTTTTGGTTTTTATGAAGATAATGGGGTTTGCCTGGCGCCCGATAAATCCATGCTTTACGTCAGTCTCCCAGGGGGGAAATGGGTCTGGTCGTATCAAGTGCAGGCCGACGGCTCACTCGCCAACGGAGAGCCTTTCTTCCGCATGGAGACGCTCGACGAATCTTCGGAAAGTGGCGCGGCTGGCATGGCGATGGATAGCAAGGGTCTTCTTTACGTGGCCACGCTTTTGGGAATTCAGATTTGCGATGCGCAGGGAAGAGTGGTGGCGATCCTCAATCGGCCAGAACAGGCCGACCCATCACTTGGGCCCGTTTCCGGAGTTGCCTTCGGCGGCGCAGACCATCAATACCTTTACGCTGTGGTCGGAAACGACGTGTACCGCCGGCATCTGGTGCGCAAGAGCGGCCCGTAAACCGGCATTGTGCGCGTCGTAGGGGCGGTTCGCGAACCGCCCCTACGGCAATTCGACCACGGCATCCGGCTACCATGCAGGAGGCTATTATTTTGAACAGTCGACAACGGGTCAAATCCGCCATCAACTTTAATCATCCCGATCGGGCTCCCATCTCCCATGCGGTTCTTCCTGCCGCGCAGGTGAAGTACGGCAAGGCCCTGGACGAAATCCTCACGGAATTCCGCGAAGATTTCGGCTGGGACTATATGCAGGATCTGCCCGTGAAGGATTTCCCCGCGGTTTATAAGCAGGGTAGAAACATTGACGACTTTGGTACGGTGTGGTTCTCCGAATGGCTGGGAGTTTGCGGCATCCCCATCGAATGGCCGATCCGTGATTTGGCGCATTACGGGGATTTCAAATGGCCTGAAGTTTTCAGTGCCGGGCCGCCTACCGGAAGGCTTTACAGCGGTCACATGATGGGCTTTGATGATCGCTGGTACGCGCGGGGCGCGTGGATCACTTATTTCGAACAACTCCAGCAATTGCGCGGCATGGAAAACTTCCTGCTGGATATTGCCGCCGAGTCCAAGGAGTTCTATCGGCTCCTCGATGATTTGCTGGATTTCCACCTGCGCTGGATCGATAAGTGGACCCGCCTCGAATATGACGGCCTGCACTTTGCCGATGATTGGGGCGGTCAAACCTCACTGATCATCAAACCGGAAACGTGGCGCCGCATTTTCAAGCCGCGCTATGCGGAAATGTTCAAGCGGGTGCGCGAGAAGGGAATGGACGTCTGGTACCACACCGACGGGCAGGTGCGCGACATCTTTGGCGATTTGATCGAAATCGGCGCGCAGGTGATCAATTGCCAGGTACCCGTGGTGGGGCATGAATGGATCGCCAAAAACGTTCGTGGGCGCGTGGCTATCCGCACCGATATTGACCGTCAACGGGTCATGCCCTTTGGCTCGACGTCGGAAGTGAAGGAAGAAGTGCATCGGACCTTTGAGGCGTGCGGGTCGTCGCAGGGCGGCATCGTCGCCTGCGGCGAAGTCGGTCCCGACGTGTCGCTCGCGAACATCCGCGCCATGTATGAGGCGTTTCGCGAGTATGGAACGTGCGTTGGATCGGGTGATCGGGAGATCGGGTGATCGGGTGAACAGAATCGGAAGATCGGATGATCGGAAGGTTGGGCGAGTAGAACGCAAGTTCGACGCGTTTTGTCCTTTGGTTATCCGATCACCGGATCACCCGATCACCCGATTTCTCCGCGCCTCGGCAATGCAAAAGGGAGCGGGGACATGACTCCACGGGAAAGAGTGCTGGCGGTCCTGAACGGGCAGAAGCCCGACCGGGTGCCGTGGTTCGGCGATTTGGATTATTGGGCGACGGCCTTAATCGGGCGGGGCGAAAAGCCGCAGGACTTCAAGCAGAGTGACGCTTACCTCGACTGGCACCGCGACCTGGGCGTGGGCTTCTATCTGCAAGGCTATTTCCCCTTTCGGGCAGTCACCGAGCATTGCCGGGTGCGGGAATGGAACGAAGGAAACCTGCGGCGCCGCCAGATCGAGACCCCCTGCGGAACCTTGCGAGAGACCTGGACATGGCTCGCCGACTCGTTCACGGAGGCTCCCACCGAGCACCTGGTGAAGTCGGCTGCGGATCTGGACGCTTACCGTTTTTTCCACGAAAACACGCGCTATGAGCCGGACTACGTTTTCGCCGAGCAGCGGCGCGCGCAAGTGGGCGACATGGGGGTTGTGCTCTGCTATCTACCCAAGAGCCCGCTGATGCAGTTGATTGCCCTGGACGCAGGGGTCACCACAGTTTTCGAAATCTTCACCGATGCGGGAGAGGAACTTCGCAAGACCCTGGAAGCGGTCCGGCGCTCGCACGATGCGGCAGCGAGTATCGCGGTGGAGAGTCCCGCCGAAGTTCTGATGATTCCGGAGAACCTCTCCTCCGAGTGCGTGGGGAAGACCTTTTATGAAATGTTCATGCGCGATTATGAAGAGACCTGGGCGCGGCGCATTCGCGAGGCAGGGAAGTATTCGTGCATTCACCTGGATGGGACGATGAAGGGCCTGTTGCGCGAGACCTGCTCCACCGGCCTGACGTTTATCGAGGCGCTCACCCCCGCGCCCGCGGGCGACTTGGAAATCGAGAAGTGGGCGGAGTCGAGCGGCAACTCGCGCACCATCCTTTGGGGCGGCCTGCCGGGAGTCTTTTTTACGGGGCTGGTGAGCGATGGGGAATTTGACGCGCACGTCCGCCAGGTGCTGGAGGTGATGCGCTCCGAGCCGCGCTACGTGCTGGGCGTGGCCGACCAGGTTCCTCCTGACGGTTTGGAGAGCCGCGTGCGCCGCGTCCGCGATCTCGTGGAAGAAGTTGGAGGCTACTCTACTAGCTAGAAATGGACTTTGGAGATAATTGCGGGCTGGAAGATTTAGGGAACTTGTATCGGTAATTCTGTCCGGCCATTATTCAAATTTCCGTAGACTAGATTAAGTAGCTTTATTTTCAGTATATTCCCAGCTTTGCATCACGAAAATTCCCTTCCCTGACCCTTTGTTTTCAATATGTTCCCAGGTTTGGATCATACCTCATTTTGGCTCGTTTGACGGACATAGAGTCATCGTGAATTTTGCCGCGCGATGGCCACCACCCTACCTTCTTGCTCTAGCCCTCACGTTCGGCGGGAAGATTTCGCCCCACCCTCCAGTGTCCTCCACTCCGGACCATCTCGAGTCAATCCAGCGCAAGGTGTGCAACCCCGCGGGCCTACGCTCTCTCCACCCGCGCACCTCATCTTCCTGATCATCCTATCATATCACTTGGACAATGTCAAGTGGATTATTGAAAATATTTTATCGGTCGCCCAAGAATTCCCTGGGGCCATGGACTGCGGTTGCGTCCCCCAATGGCGCCCGCTACGCGGACTTTTGGGCACTGCTTGCGGGGGTCTTCAACGGTGAGTTATTGGCAGGATCTTTGAATGTGCGGTTTTTCACTTTTGCCTTTTGACCTTTGCGTTTTGCCTTTTGACTTGCTTTTTCTGTTCCCCACCCCCGCGGTGAGCCGCCCTTACTTCATAAACCGAATCACCCCAAACGACCAAGGGGAGTGAAACGAGTGGGTGTCGCTCTGCACCGGGCTCCAGGAAAGCAAGCGCCGTTGGGTCTCGTCTCCCGGGCCGTCACAGCGGAAGAAGTTGATGCGCCACTCGGTATTGGCCTCCAGCGGCTTCTTTCCAATCAACGCGGCAACCGGAATGCGCAGCTCACAGGTCCACACATGGTTCTTCGCGTCAATGCTCGTCGCGTGCTCGAACCCGGAATCCCATTGAGCATTGCCGAAGGGCTTCTTGTCGAGGTCAATCTCCAGATCGATCCAAAGGTTGTTAGGCGCCACTTCAAACTCGTAATAGTGCCTCAGGTGCTCCGGTTGAGGGTTCAGGAAAACCTCCACCACGTCGCGTTCCCAGAGTTTCCAGAAATCCTTGCTGGTGTCCTTGCTCTCGTACAGATTCAAGGTGGTGTATTTGCACCGATAGGCGAAGTAAACGTAGGCCCCTGTCCAGAGCGAAGCGATCTCGGTGGCGGATTGCGGGAAGGTGGCAGGGGTGAAAGCGTCATGATCAACCTTCACCCAGGACGCTCCGCGCCAGACGGGCTTGTCAAGATTGCCGTCAGGGACAAAGTCCTTCGCCACATATTTCGACGTGATCTGCGAGTTGCTGACATAGGTCGTCTGCTGTGACCAGGAATGGTCGCCGGCTTTTGTCACCCAATTACCTCCATAGACTAAAGTGATAAGCGCTAACGCGCTCGCCAGCCAATTTCTGCGAGACATCGATATCCTCCAGGGGACACAATCGGGACTGAATCGACCGCCAATCTACGGCGATCCGAGACGATTCGTAGGGGCAGTTCACGAACTGCCCCTACGTCACTAGCGCGGCAATTTCGCCTCATCGCCTGTGATCACCAGTTTTATCTTCACGCCCCCGGCTGTTTCCTCCGGCTGTGCGCCGCCCACGAAGATGGTGTACTCGCCGGGCGCCACGAGGTGTTCTCCTTGTTCATTCACCATGCTCAGGTCGCGGGGGCTGAGCATGAACTTCACTGGATGGTCTTCTCCCGGCAACAAATGCACGCGCGCGAATCCGCGCATGGCGCGCGCCGGGGCGCCCGCGATGGGCGGGAATTCCAAGTAAAGTTCCGCCACCTCATCACCAGCAATCTTGGATGTGTTTCGAACGTCCACCTGAACCGTGAGAGGATCTCCGGCTTTAATCTGCTGCGGCGAAAGCTTCAGGTTGCTGTATTTAAAGGTGGAGTAGCTCAATCCATAACCGAAACCGTAAAGGGGCTTCCCTTGAAAGAACCGGTACGTGCGGTTCTGCATCGAGTAATCCTCAAAGGGCGGCAGTTGGTCAAGGGAAGCGTAAAAAGTAACCGGCAGACGCCCACTGGGATTGTTCAAGCCCGCCAAGGTCTCGGCGATCGCCGTGCCGCCTTCCTCGCCGGGGTACCACGCCTCCAGGACCGCCGCGGCATGTTCCTGCGCCCAATTCACCGCCACCGCGCTCCCGCTCATCAAGACCACCACCAGCGGCTTGCCGGTAGCCGCCAGCGCTTCCAGCAGTTGTTGCTGTGGTTCCGGCAGCCCGATTTCTGTGCGGTCGCCTCCCTTGAAGCCCGGCGCCTGGACACGCATTTCTTCGCCCTCGAGATTCGGCGAGAGGCCCACGAACGCCACCACCGCATCCGCCTGCTGCGCCGTTTTCACAGCCTCATCGCGGAGGACGTCCAACGGGGGCTGCCAGTTCAGAGCCACGTGGCCGCCAGAGAGGGAAGAGATCACATGCTCAAGCTGGAACGCATGAGGTTTCGTATCATCGAAGTTCACCTGAAACGTGGTGGGCGCCTCTTTCCTTCCTTCCGTGAGCCACGTCGAAGGAACCGCCAGTGTGGTGTCGAGAACCACTTGGCTGTCCAGAAGGACCCGGAACCCCATCTTGCCGCCGCCGGGATGCCATCCGGGCTGCGGAACGCTGAAGGTGTAGGCGCCGGGTCCGGGCGGAGTCAGCGTGCCGGTCCAGCGCACGGCGAAAGTCTTCATGGAAACCCCCGGCACGGGAGCAGCGGCCCTCCAGTCGAACTGGATCTGCGGATCCACACGCGTCAGCACCGGCTTCCCGCTGAAGTCCGTGTTGGAAAAGTACTCGCCCTTCAATCCCGGGGCTCCTGCTGTGCCCGGCTGGTGAAAGATGCTGGAAGGTACGGGCACCGGCAACTGTTCGACATAGGGAGACCCCTGGGCGTAAACAATCTTCGCCTTGCCGGCGAATAGTTTGCGGATTCCCTCCCGAGGATAAACCGGGTGAGACGGCGTGCCATTGTAGTTCCCCTCCAACGCCGGCAATGACTCCGCGTTGGGTCCAATCAGCGCGATCGTTTTGAAGTTTGATTTGAGGGGCAGGATGCCATCCTGATTCTTCAACAGCACAATCGACTCCCGCGCCGCCCGCAGGGCCAGTCGACGGTGTTGGGGAGAGTCATCCTCCGAGAAGGGAATCTGATTGAAGGCCACCGCGCCCGGCGGATCGAACATTCCCAGCCGAAAGCGCGCCGTGAAGAGGCGCTTTAACGCCGTATCGATTTCGCTTTCTTTGATCAAGCCGTCCTGCACCGCCTGCACCAGCGCCAAGTATTCGTCGCCGCAGGTAGTGTCTGTGCCGGCCTGGACGGCCACGGCCGAGCCGTGCTCATCGTCCGGGGTGAATTTGTGGCCCGTGGTGATGTCGCCCACCGCGCCACAATCGGAAGTCACATAGCCTTGGAATTTCCAGGCGTCACGCAGCGTCTCTTGCAACAGAAACTTGCTGGCGCATGCCGGCGCGCCGTCCACGGCGTTGTAAGCGCACATTACCGAATCCGCGTGGCCCTCCACCACCGTGGCGCGAAAGGCGGGAAGGTAAGTATCCTCCAGGTCGTGGGGCGAGGCGTTGACATTGAACCCGTGCCGCATCAGTTCCGGTCCGCTGTGGACCGCGTAATGCTTGGGCGTCGCGATGGCCTTGAAGTATTTGGGATCGTTGCCCTGCATTCCGGTCACGAAGGCCACGCCCAGCTTCCCGGTGAGGAAAGGATCTTCGCCGTAAGTTTCCTGGCCGCGCCCCCAGCGGGGATCGCGGAAGATGTTGATATTGGGCGACCAGAAATCGAGACCGAAAAATGTCCTGTGGTTTCCCTCTCGCTGCGCCTGGTTGTACTTGGCGCGAGCCTCGGTGGCAATCGTTTCGCCTTCGAGATGAATCAAGTCGAAATCCCAGGTTGCCGCCATGCCGATGGCTTGCGGGAATACCGTGGCATACCCGGAACGCGCCACCCCGTGCAGCGCCTCACTCCACCAGTCGTAGGAAGGAATCCCGAGTCGGGGGATTTCCGGCGCCGTGTGCTGCATTTGCCGGACCTTCTCTTCCAGGGTCATGCGCGAAACAAGATCCGCGACGCGCTTCTCAATCGGCAGAGAAGGATCCTTGTATGCGGGGGAAGGATGCTCCGCCTTCCCCTGGGCAAAAGCCGTCGCCATCCACCCGCAGGCAAGAGCAAATGCCAGGAGCGCATAAATAATCCCTTGCCTCGCCGGTCTGTACTTCGCCATGTCCATATCATTTACCTCCTGGGGGGGCTGGGCCTGCATGGGCACGGAGGAATCAATTGCTGATTCCAACGACATGCCAGTTACGACTGAACCGGAACCCTAATTGGCCGCAGATGCACTGCGCACTGACTTGATTACCGCGTCGAAAGCCGGTTTGGGCCGGCCATCGCGATCAAACAGGAGTGGGTAGCTGGTTCTTCCTCGTACGGGCCAGTTGTTTAGCCAGGACCCGGCATCAGTGACACCCCAGAAAGTTACGCGGGTGAGGGCTGCGCGGTGTTTGAGAAACACTCCAAACAGATCGGCATACCGTTCCGCCAGTGTCTGCTGGACCGAATCCGGCAACCCGTTCGTGTACGGATTCAGTTTGGGTTGCAACTCAACGTTAGCCGAGATGTCCGCGCCACGGTACTGCATTGCCGCAGGCAACACGTCAACGTCGAGTTCCGTAATCATCGCCTTGACACCGAGTTTGGTGAAGGCCCCGATGGTCGCGTCCACTTGATCAACCGAGGGCCAGTTGATTTTGTAGTGTCCTTGAAGACCGACGCCCGTGACCGGCACACCCTGAGCCCGGAGCTTCCTGATCAGCTCGATAGCGGCGTTGCGCTTTGCTTCGTTCTCAAGCGAGTAATCGTTGTACTGGAGTTCCGCTTTGGGATCGGCTTCATGCGCGAACTCAAAGGCTTTGGCAATGTAGTCCTCGCCAATGATTTTCAGCCAAGCCGTTTGGCGAAGAGTGCCATCATCATTGAGCGCTTCATTCACAACATCCCAGCCGTTGACGCGGCCTTTGTAACGGCCGACGACCGTTTGGATGTGTTCCCGCATGCGCTTCAAAAGGGCTTCGCGGCCAAGGGGATTTCCCTTCGCATCCTCGAAAACCCACTTGGGCGTTTGTTGGTGCCAGACGAGCGTGTGGCCAATAATGAACATGTGGTTTTTTTCGCCGAACGCGACGTACTTGTCGGCCAGATCGAAGTCATAGTGGTCCGGTTCAGGATGAACGCTCTCCCACTTCAAAACGTTCTCCGGGGAGATGGAGTCGAATTGCGCCTTGACGATGGCGGCGTCGCGAGCATCGCTTTCGGTGAACTCGGCTGGGTTGAGCGCGGCCCCGATCAGGAATGAGCCCTTGAACGCGTCTTTGAGTGTTGACGGCGCTTTATCAACCGCCAACAAGCTGAAAGTCAGAAGCAGAAGGTTCAAGGTGGTCGCCGCAATAAGCATGGTTCGCAGATGTTCCCTCACCAAGCATTGAACCAAGTCTTTCATGCCGCGTACGCCTTTCGCCGTTCTGCCAATTCTGTGGTCATCTGGATGTTGGTTTTGTTGTCGATCTTGTAGAAAAACAGGCACGCCACACCCAGGAAGAACACCAGCGCAGCAAACACGCTGACGATCAACTTAATGCCAAGTACAGAATCGGCGGTCTGGATCGCGTTGGGCACGTAACCGAACAGCGTCAGAATCCAGCTTGCAATGGCGCGGCCGATTGCGAGCCCGGCTTTCAAGCCAAACACGGTACTGGCAAACACGATGGCCGTGGCCCGGCGCCCCGTCTTCCACTCCGAGTAATCGGCCACATCGGCCATCATGGCCCAGAGCAGCGGCGCCGTGATGCCCCAGGCAAATTGGCGCAACCCCTCGAGCGCGATGACCACCGTGGTGGAGGTTGCGGGCACGAGAATCAACATCCCCGCAAACGCGGCCGACAGCGCCAGAGCAACGATAAAGAGGTTACGGCTGCCGTAGCGCTTTACCAGGGCCGTCGAGCACATGACGCCCACGAGCACCATTCCCAGTCCGACCATGTTGAAGAGGCTAAACAATCTCTCATTGCCCGCGCAGTACTTGAAGTAGTACAGCATTGTGCCGCTACGCATGGAAAGCCCGACGAAGATCAGCACAGTGACTACGAACAGTGTGATCCACGGGCCGTTCTTGAACAGGTCTTTGAGATCCTGGCCGATGGATGATTTTTGGCCGGGAGGAGGTTGGATTCGCTCTTTGGTGGTGAAAAAGGTAATGCAGAAAAAAATGACGGCCAAGATAGCGAATAGGCCCATGGTCATCTGGTAGCCTTTAGCCTTATCGCCGTGGCCAAAGTGCAGAACCATGGGGAGGGCGAGGACTTGGACGATAAAAGCCGAGCTGTTTGCCCCAACCTGCCGGTACGAGGAAAGGCTTGTGCGCTCCTTCATGTCCCCCGTCATAACACCGGTCATCGCCGAATACGGGACGTTGTTCATGGAGTAGATCGCCATCAGCAAGATGAAAGTGATGTAAGCGTAGGCAAGCTTTCCGCCCGGGCTAAAATTCGGTGTCACAAACGCCAAGACCGCCATAATTCCGAAGGGTACAGCGGTGGCGATGATCCAAGGGCGAAACCGGCCCCACCGGGTCTGTGTGCGGTCCGCGATGACACCTACGATGGGATCGAAGAACCCACTAACGATACCAACGGTCAGAATCAGAGTTCCGGCCGCTTTCGTCGAGATTCCGAACGTGTCCGTGTAAAAAATCAACTGGAAGGCCAGCAGGGTCTGGAACACGAAATTGGCTGCCACGTCTCCCAGGGCGTAGCCAACCTTTTCTTTCACTGAGAGCCTTACTGCCTCTTCGGTCATGCGCGACCTCATCTCTAAACGTTTACGCTTTCACCTGCAAAACCACCTTCTGTAGGTCGGAGTCCCGCGATGAATTTCCGACCATGATCTCAAACTCCCCCGGCTCGACAACGAACCTCATGTTGATGTCGTAAAAGGCGAGCGAGTCAGGAGTGATATCTAGCGTGACGGTCTTCGTTTCGCCCGGCGGCAAGGAGACTTTCTCAAAACCCTTCAACTCTTTGATCGGACGCGTGACTGAGCTGACCAAATCCCGGATATACATCTGGACCACTTCCGTCCCTTCGCGTTTGCCGGTGTTGGTCACATCCGCCATCACGCGCGTGGCTTGGTTGCGGCGAATGCTCTTCTTGGCGAGCCGGACATTCTTGATCTCAAAAGTGGTGTAACTCAAGCCGTAGCCGAAGGCGTACAACGGCGACACATCGTCAAACAAATACCCCCGGCGCGCGGAGGGTTTGTAGTTGTAGAAGACCGGCAAATGACCCGCCGAGCGTGGAAAGCTGATCGGGAGTTTGCCGCCGGGATTGAAGTCACCGAACAAGACGTCGGCGACAGCATGGCCGGTTTCCTGGCCGAGATACCAGCACTCGAGAATCGCCGTAACATTTTGGCTGACGTAGTTGATAGAAAGCGGCCGTCCGTTGAAGAGAAGCACGATGACCGGTTTGCCGAGTGCCAGCATCGCCTTGACGAGTTCTTCCTGCCTCCCGATGAGATCCAGGCTCGTGCGGTCGCCCATGTGGACGCGCGACCAGGCCTCGCGCGAAGTTTGTTCGTTCCCGCCGAGTGCCAGCACGATTACGTCCGCCTGCTTGGCCACCCCAACGGCTTCCGCGATTTGTTTGTGATCCTCCACGGGATCGCTCGGAACAACTTCATCCTGGTTCCACGAGCCGCCGATCGTAATCTTGCATCCTTCGCTGTAGACCACTTCGGCCCGTCCACCAACCTTCGCCTTGATACCTTCGAAAACGGTGACTTCATGCTTGGGCACACCGCTGTAACCGCCGAGCAGGCTGCGATTGGCGTTCGGGCCGATGACGGCAATCCTCTGTACGCGGCCTGGATCAAGCGGTAGAAGACCATCTTCGTTTTTCAGCAAGGTGATTGCTTCACGCGCCGCCGCGAGCGCCAGCTTGCGGTGCGGGTCGCAGCCCACGACGCGGTCAGCTTCATCCGGATCTACGTAGGGATCATCGAACAGTCCCAGCTTGAATTTCCACAAGAGCATGGGGGCGATGAGCTCATCGAGTTGGGACTCTTTCAAGACGCGCTTGCGAACCAGTCCGACCAAATGCAAGTAGCAGTCCGGATCGGGCAATTCAATGTTGACTCCGGCTTTTACGGCGAGAGCGCACGACTCCTTCTTGTCCTTGGCGAGGAAATGGCCGTGCGTGTCGGGGCGGTAACCGAGCTCCCAAATGGCGTTGTAATCCGATACGACGAATCCTTTAAATCCCCACTCTTTACGGAGAACGTCGCGGAGAAGCCAGGTGTTGGCGTGAGAAGGAACTCCATCGAGTTCATTGTAGGAGGCCATCACGCTGATGGCGCCTCCCTTCTGTAGCGCCTCCTTGAAGGTGTAGAGGAACGTCTCACGCAGAACGCGCATCGAGATGTTCGCCGGGGCACAGTTCATGCCCGATTCCGGCTGGCCATGTCCGGCCATGTGCTTGAGCGTGGCGATGACGCACTTCTTATCCCGGAAAGTCGCATCACCCTGAAAACCACGGACCGCGGCAATGCCCATCCGTGACACGAGGTAGGGGTCCTCACCGTACGTTTCCTCGACACGGCCCCATCGCGGCTCGCGGGCCACGTCCACGACCGGGGTCAGCGCCTGATGCGTCCCTCTCAGCCGCGCTTCAAGAGCCGTGATGGTGAAAAGGGATTCCACGAGTTCAGGATTGAATGTTCCGGCCAGCGCAATCGGTTGCGGAAAGCTTGTGCCGTCGATGGCCGCGTGACCGTGTAAGCATTCTTCGTGGAAAATCACGGGGATTCCGAGACGCGTTTTTTCCATGAAGAACTTCTGAATCGCGTTGGTAAGTTCCGCCATGTCGCGAGCGTTCTTGCCAGGGCCGGCATCACTGGGTCGGCCAACCTGGCCGGGTGCGTGTCCCCTTTTGAAGGCAGCGGTGGCTTTCTGCAAGTCGAAGTTACCATCCCCATCCACCAACTTCTCGGCCTTTTGCCGCCAGACGCAGACCATCTGGGCGGCCTTCTCTTCCAGCGTCATGCGAAACAACAGGTCTTGGGCGCGTTTGGCTGCGGGCAAATCAGGATTCTGATAGGGCAAGACCTTTGACTTCGTATTTGGAGCCTTCTTCATGCACGCCTCCCCGTCACAGGCTCAATCCCGAGCCAAACGCAGCTACTCTACGCGGACGAAAACGAAAGGAATATCAAGACTGCGACGGTTGAGCATCTTCCCTCGCTTGGCGGACGACCGCAACATATTTCTGTGGCGCTTCAACGATTTCGTCAATAAGCAGGGGCGGCAAGTCGGCATAGTCAATAACGCGCTTGAGGGCTGCCCGGCAAATGGTAGAATCTGCCCCGGAGTTTTAGATATGAATCATGCCTCTTTGATCCGGCGGTGCCGCGCAATCTCTCTGTATGACCTCGGGAAATTTTGCTGGCGGGCGGGGCTCTGTGCTCTTCTCTGTTTGTCGAGTCTGGCAGTTCCCGGCCTGGCTCGCGACTCTCAGCGCATCCAGATCTCGATCCTTTCCTCGCCGCCCGACATGGTGAGCGGCGGTGACGCCTTGGTTCAAATCGGCAACTCGACCCAAATCCTTGGGAAGAATCTTTCCGTTTGGGCGAATGGCCGCGACGTGACCAGCGCCTTCCGTGTGAGCTCCCTCACCCACACCTTGCTCGGAGTGGTGGAGGGGCTGGCGGTAGGGAGGAACCGGTTGGAGGTCAAGTCCGGCCGCAAGGTGCAGGGGCGACTGGAAATCGTCAACCATGGAATTGCCGGCCCGATTTTTTCGGGCCCACACCAGACGCCCTTCGTCTGCCAGACCGAGTCGGCGGGCTTGGGCCCGCCGGTCGATGCGGATTGCAGCGCGAAGACCCAGGTTGCCTACTTTTATAAATCCACCCAGCCTTCCACGGCGGCCGATGGGGTGGCGAAGCGCAAGCCGGGGGACCCCATCCCCCCGCGGGGTTTCAAAGTGTACGATGCCACGGCCCCGCGCCCCAGCGACCTCGCGGAGGTCACCACCACCGAAGGCAAGAAGGTGGATTACATCGTGCGCAGGGAAACCGGCACCATTAATCGGGCGATCTATGAGATTTCCTTTCTGCATGTGCCCGGAACGCCCCTGCCCGACCCCTGGACCTCCACTCCGGGCTGGAACGGTCGGCTGGTTTACACTTTTGGAGGAGGATGCAGCGCCGGATACCGGCAAGCCCACGCTCCCAACTCCATCGACAACATGTTTCTTTCCCGCGGCTACGCGCACGCCACGTCGTCCCTGAACGTGTTTGGCAATAACTGCGATGAGGTCATCTCGGCAGAAACTGCGGCGATGGTGAAGGAACACTTCATCAAACGCTTCGGCTCCCCCGTGCATACGATCGGGTGGGGCGGCTCCGGGGGTTCAATGCAACAGCACCTGATTGGCCAGAACTACCCCGGGCTGCTGGACGGCATCATTCCCAGCATGAGTTACCCGGACATTGTCACGATCGTGCCCGGAGTCGTGGATTGTACATTGCTTGCCCACGCTCTCGACAACTCCAAGCTGACTTGGACCGATGAGCAAAAGACCGCCATTTCCGGATTCGCTACCTGGGGCACGTGCTCCAAGGAGTCCAAAGGCAATTCGTGGATCAAGACACACTTCTCACCAGATCTTACCCATCCTGTGACCTGCAATAAGATTATTCCTCACGAGCTGGTGTACGACCCGGTGGCCAATCCTCAGGGCGCGCGTTGCGATGTGTACGACAATCAAGTGAACGTGTTCGGGCGCGACCCCAAGACCGGCTTCGCGCGCCGCCCGCTCGATAATGTGGGGGTCCAATACGGGCTGGTGGCTTTCAACAAAGGCATCATCAGCGCCGAGCAGTTTTTGGAACTGAACCAAAATATGGGTGGCTATAACGATCAAGGCAATCTCTCGGCTACGCGCATGACGGGCGATGCCATTGCGCTCCGCATCGCTTACGCCACTGGGCAGGTGAACTCGGGGGGCGGCGGGCTGGCGTCGGTTCCGATCATCGACATTCGTGTTTACGCCGATAACTTTCCGGACATTCACGATGAATATCGGTCGTTTGTCACTCGCGCCCGCCTGATGGCGACGAATGGGAGCGCGGATAATCAAGTCATGATGACCTTTCCTTTTGCCACCAAGCCGGGCACGAAGGCGCGCGCGTCCTTCAGTGAAGTGGCCGGAACGCTGGTGCCGATGATGGACCAATGGCTGGATAATCTCGCCAAGGAACCCTCGAAAGGCGCCACCATCGCGACCATCGCCTCCGCGAAACCCGCCGACCTTGCCGATGCGTGCTGGTCAGAAGAGGGGGAGAAGATCGTCGAAAAGAGAACTTACGACGGGAACAATCGCTGCAACCAGTGGTTTCCCCCCCACGGTGATCCTCGGATTGCAGCGGGTGAGCCGTTGACCGAAGACATTTTGAAATGCGTTCTGAAGCCCGTGAAACCAAAGGATTATGTTCACCCCTTGACCGAGGAGCAATTGACCCGGTTGAAGGCGATTTTCCCCGAAGGTGTGTGCGATTACACTCGTCCGGGCATCGGCCAGGAGCCGCTGCAGGGAATTTGGAGGAAGTATTGACTGCAGTTTTGCTGGGGCCAAAAGATTTTATCCGAAAACCGTTCAATTGAGGAAACAGTTGAAAACCTCCCAGCGGAAGTTGACGGTGGTCGCAAGGATTGCGTCGTCGCTGACCTTCTTCTTTCTGCTCGCCTGTTTGCTGAGCACGGATTCTTCATATCAAGGAGAGTCCGTCCCTTCGCCGGCCGGCGATCTCGCAGGCTTTTCCGCGCTGGCGCCCATCGACGCTCACGCCCACGCTTTCATCAATGATCCCTCCCTCACGGCCCTCCTGAAACGTTTGAATCTCCACATCCTCAATATTTGTGTGGTGGTTGAGCACGGTCGCGGGTACGACGAGGCGGCTCAACCCAACCGGACGGCGCGCGAGTTTATGCACAGCACGGATGGCCGCGCGGCGTGGTGCTCTACCTACGACCCGCAGGATTTTGAAGAACCCGGGTTCGCCGAGCGCTCCATCCAGATTCTGAATGAGAGCTTCGCGGAAGGGGCGGTTGCGGTGAAAATCTGGAAGGCGATTGGCATGGACCTCAAGAAACGCGATGGCTCCTACCTGATGCCCGACGATCCGGTGTTTAATTCCATTTACGCGGACATCGCCACGCACAACCGCACACTTTTTGCTCACCTGGCCGAACCCGCGTCCTGCTGGCTTCCCCCCAACCCGGCCAGTCCGGACTATGGGTACTATCAACAACACCCCGAATGGTTCATGTTCCTGCACCCGGACCACCCATCTCAGCAGAAGATCCTGGCCGCCCGGGATCGCCTGCTGGCCGATAATCCCAAGCTGCACGTGGTGGGTTGCCACTTGGGGAGCATGGAAGTTGATGTGGATGAAATCGCGCGGCATTTCGATCGCTATCCCAACTTCGCTGTGGACACGGCGGCCCGCGTTCCCTACCTGATGATGCAGCATCCCGAAAAAGTGCGCGCGTTCCTGACCAAGTATCAGGATCGGGTGCTTTATGGCACCGACAATGCTCTGAGAGCCGGCGACGATCCCGCCGGTACTCTGCCGCGCTGGGAAGAACGATACCTGCGGGAGTGGAGATACTTCGCGACCGATGAATGGGTCGAGTACCACGGCAAGAAATATCGTGGTCTCGCGCTGCCCCAGCCTATTCTGCGCAAGCTTTATCACGATAACGCCGTCCGCTGGGTGCCGGGGATTTTAGGGAGACCATAAATATTGCATTGTCGGTTGCCGCCGCGCAAAGCGCCACGCCCTTCGAAGGAGGATCTGGCATGAAAGGGATGAGATGGTTTAGTCTGGCAGTTTGGGTTTTCGCACTGGCCGCGCCGCTGAGCGCGCAGACCTCCAGCAACCTCGATTTCCTTTCCGATCTTCCCGACTACGCCCATCTGCGCAGCATGTTGCGGGAATATCTGAACAGGGAAGCGTTAACCCGGCTGGAAGAGCGCACCCAGCAAATTGCTCACCTCTCCACGCCGGAAGAAGTCGCCAAGCGCCGGGCATACATGCGCGAGCAGATGATCCGCGACCTGGGCGGATTTCCGGCAAGGACGCCCTTGAACGCGCGCGTGGTGGGCACCCTGGATCGCGACGGGTACAAAATCGAAAAGGTCATCTTCGAAAGCCAGCCGCATTTTTACGTCACGGGCAATCTCTACCTGCCGATGACGGGCAATCCTCCCTATCCTGGTGTGCTTTTCCCGCTCGGGCACGAAAACGGCGGCAAGTCTAACGAGGACTGGCAGCAGACCCTCGGAACCCTGGCGCGCCGGGGTTACGTTGGCTTCACCTGGGATCCGATTGGCCAGGGGGAACGTGTGCAGCTTTACGATCCGGATCTGGAAGCGGGGAAGATCTCTGCGTCGACGGACGAGCACACCGACATGGGAGTCCAGTGCCTGCTGTTGGGTGACACCCTTGCGCGCTACACGATTTGGGACGGAATGCGAGCGCTCGATTACTTGCTCTCGCGCCCGGAAGTGGACCCGGCGCGCATCGCTTGCACGGGAAACTCCGGGGGTGGAACCCACACTGCCTATCTCGCGGCGCTTGATGATCGCATCAAGGTCGCCATGCCCTCCTGCTACATCACTTCCTGGCGGCGCCTGCTGGAGTCGATCGGGCCGCAGGACGCCGAGCAGTGCATCCCTCCCTGGATCGGCCAAGGCCTGGATCACGGCGATTTCGTGCTGGCCTTCTCTCCTAAGCCTTACCTGATCCTCGCGGCGATTCGTGATTTCTTTTCCATTAACGGCGTGCGGGAGACTTACCAGGAGGCGCGGCACGTTTATTCCGTCATGGGGGCGCCGGATAAGGTGAGCGAGTTCGAGGCTGACACCGGGCATGGATATATGCAGCCGCGCCGGCTGGCCGCGTATCGGTGGCTCGACCGATGGTTCAAAGGCCGGGAGAACGATGCACCGGAAGAGCCGGTAGCGCCCGCGTCCGAGGAAGAATTGCGCTGCACCGACTCCGGCCAGGTAACGGTCTCACTGGGGGGAGAGACGGTATTCTCCTTGAATCAGAAAAGGTATGAGGAAGAGAAGCCCCAGCGGCTTCCGCTCAACGACGCACAATCAGTTGCCGCCTTGCGGAAAGAGGTTCAAAGCCAGATTAAGCGGTTGGCCGGCTATGCGCCTGTTTCAGTGCCCCTTAGCGTAAAGCTCTTTGGTGTGATCCATAACGCTGGATATCACATCGAGAAGCTGACCTACGAGAGCGAGCCGGGAATCATTATTCCCAGCCTGCTGTTTGTTCCCGAAGATGGCGAAGGCCGAAAGCCTGGCGTGCTCTATGTAAGTTCCAAGGGTAAGGCCAATTCCGGGGGAGAAATCGAGGCGCTCGTCAAAAGCGGCGTTGTGGTTCTCGCCATCGACGCCCGCGGCTGGGGTGAAACCAGCCGCAAAACAAATTGGGAAGAGGGAGGTTGGGATACCTGGAATGCGCTCTTCCCGAATTATGATAACGCCATGATTGCCATGTTGCTGGGCAAGTCCTTGGTGGCCATGCGCGCTGAGGACATTCAGTGCGGCCTTGACCTGCTCGCTGACCGTCCGGAAGTTGATGAGGAAAAAATCTATGGCATGGGAGTGGGCGCCGCCACCATCCCCCTTTTGCACCAGGCGATTCTTGACAAGCGACTGAAAAAAGTGGTGTTGGAAGGGGGATTGATTTCTTACGGGTCGGTTGAGACTTACAGAATTCAGCGCGGCATCATTGAAAACGTTATCCCTGGCGTCCTGAAGGCTTATGACCTGCCGGACCTGGTGGCCGCGCTCGCTCCGCGCCCCACGTGGATTGTCGATGCGCGCGATCCGCTGGGATATCGAGTTGGCATCGCCAAGGTTCGCGGGCAATACGCCGGCGCGGTGGAGGCGTTCAAATCAGTGGGTGCGCAGGATGCCCTGCACATCGAAGTCACCGAGCCGAAGGATGAATTTAGCGCCACCTATCGAGGGCTGAAATGAAACTCAAAACTCTGCTTTTTTGCGTATTTCTGGGCATTGGCAGCTTGTGCGCGCAGGATGCAGCCCCTCCCGGCCCGCCGCTGGATCGGGGCAGAATCCAGCCAACACTCGTCAAATTGCAGCCCGGCGCGGAGCAGCAATTCAAGGCCGTGATCGAAGCGCCGAGGTTCAATTACGCCCGGTTGGCCGAGAAGGTCACCTGGACGGTGGACGGCATCGCGGGTGGCGACGCCCAGGTGGGCCTGATCGACGCCAAAGGTTTGTACCGGGCTCCCGCCACTGCTCCCGTGCCCCACGAAGTGCACATTCGCGCGGAGGTTGAGGGCGTAATGAACCGCTTCCTCTTTGCTACCGTCTTGGTGGGCGCGCCCGAAGTCGCTTACACCATGATCAGCTCTTGGGCCGACCCGCCGGAGGAGCGGCGCTTCCGGCGTCCTCACGGCATTTCCCTTGATTCTAATGGCAATTTACTGATTACTGATGAATATACCAGCCGGGTCTTCCGGTTTTCCCCAGACGGAAAACTCTTGACGGAAATCGGCCTGGGGTCGGGCGGCGGGCCTCTGCCTCCGGGTGCGCCTCTGCCTCAGGGCCTGGGATTCGCTCCTCCACCTACCGGCACTCCGGGACATTTCAGCGGACCGCGTCTAGCGCTCGCCGATTCGTCCGGAATGATCTTCGTTTTGGATCTCGCCGAGCGGCGGCCGATGATTCAAGTGTTTGACAGCGAGGGTCACTTCCAGTACAGCTTTGGCCATTGGGGTACGCTGCCGGGCGAATTACTGAAGGGCCACTCCATGGCTTTTGACAGCAAAGGATTGCTGCATGTCAACGACGTCGATAACGTGCGGATTTGCACTTACGAGCGGACGGGGAAGTTCCTGTCCTGCTGGGGCCATCAAGGGGCCTTGCCGGGTGATTTGAATGCTCCCCACGCGATCTACATCGACCCCAACGACGAAATTTTTGTAACAGGGTACTACGGGCCCACCCAGAAGTTCACCGCCGACGGCCACTTTCTCGCGGCCTTCGCCTATGCCGATCCGCCGGACCACGCGCTCAGTTTTCAGAGTATTTGCGGCGACCGTTGGGGCGATGTGTACGTTCCCATGGGCCGCGACGGTCTTGCCAAGTTTAGCAATACCGGCGATTTTCTCGGCTGGGTGGTGAAAGGGCACGCCGTCCATTGGGCGACAGTCGCTAAAGACGGCAGGGTTTATTTGCTCCCGGCCATAGCTCCCCGGGGCCAACCGCAGCCCAAGTCGACTGTGGAGATTTATACTGAACAGTAGGTGCCAGGCGGCGATTTTGAAATAGCTTGGGGGGAGTTGTTTTAGCGGGAGGTTCTGACATGGACCGATTACTACTGAGAACCCTGCTTGTCTACGTGATTCTGAGCGTCGGCAGCTTGTGCGCTCAGGATGCGGCCCCTGGCGACCAACCGTTTGAACGGGGCAGAATCCAGCCGACGTTCGTCAAACTACAACCGGGGGCGGAGCAGCAGTTCAGGGCCATCATCGAGGCCCCCAGGTTCAGTTTCGCCCATTTGGCCGAGAAGGTGATGTGGTCGGTTAACGACATCATGGGAGGCGACGCCCAAGTGGGTACGATCGACGCCCAAGGATTGTACCGGGCGCCCAACCGTGCTCCCATTCCGCACGAAGTCCACATTCGCGCGGAAGTTGAGGGAGTGATCAACCGCTTCCTCTTCGCCACGGCTTTGGTGGGTGCGCCGGAGATTGCCTATAGCCTGAGGAGTTCCTGGACCGATCCTCCGGAGGCCCATCGGCTCGTGTATCCACACGGCATTTCCCTTACTCCCCAGGGCGATTTGCTGATTGCTGACTCCAATGCCAACCGGGTCTTTCGATTTTCCCGAGACGGCAAGCTGCTCGCGGAAATCGGCTCAGAACCAACCGGCAGGAAAATCTCGCCCGAGAAGCCCACTCCTCCCGCCCCGGGAACCGCCGACACGGGATATTTTGGCGGAGAACGTCCGGGGTATTTTTCCGGACCTCGGGTGGCGCTCGCCGACTCATCAGGAATGGTCTACGTGGTGGATGTCGCCGAGCGACGGCCGATGATTCAGGTGTTTGACAGCGAGGGTCACTTTCAATACGCCTTTGGCCGTCATGGTGTGCTGCCGGGCGAGCTGCAGAGATCCCATGGGATGGCATTTGATAGCAAGGGACGATTGCACGTCGAAGATGTCGAGAACGCGCGGATCGACACCTACGAGCGGGCGGGGAATTTCGTGTCAAGTTGGGGCCATGAAGGGACCTTGCCCGGGGAATTGAATGCTCCCCACGGGATCTACATCGACCCCAATGACGAGATCTTTATCATCGGATACTATGGGCCCACTCAGAAGTTCACTGCTGACGGCCGTTATCTATTGACATTCGCCTCTGCTGATCCACCGGAGCACGCGGTCAGTTTTCAGTTCGTCTGTGGCGACCGTTGGGGCGATGTGTACATCCCCATGCGCCGGGATGGTCTTGCCAAGTTCAGCAACACCGGGGATTTTCTCGGTTGGGTGGTGAAAGGGCGCAGCGTCCAGTGGGCGACGGTGGCCCCGGACGGCACCGTTTACCTCTTGCCGGCGATGCCTTTCCCAGGCGAAGGGAAACCGCAGGCGACAGTGGAAATTTATTCTGAACAGTAGGGTTCAGACTTGTTCCAGGATGGCGAAGTCGCCGGGATTCCAGGCAAGCGCCATGATGTAAAACTTATTTCCGATTTTCCGTATGGCGGCGTTGTGGATGTGGGTGAAGTTGGGCAATCCCAGGTCTTCCTTGATCATGATGGTGGAAACCAGTTTTTCATTCTCGAGGACATAGATGGGCGCGCCCTTGGTCTTATCCGGGCCCTCCAGCGCGGGAACCACGCTGTACTGCGAGTCCAGGTAATTGATATCGCAGGGCAACGAACCCGAGGGCATGGCCAGGCCGGAAAGGTAGTGGCCGTAACGGGAGAAACGTTCGAAGCGCGAATTGGGCCGGTCCGCGACGTCCAGGCGCACCATCCCGGGAGGCTTGGTAATTCCATGCCCGGTTCTGAACTTGCCGATGGCGTCACCTTTTCCGCCCCAAGCCAGATCGTGCCAGGCAGCCTCGAATTGAGGTCCGGGATTGACGCGCGCGGTTAAAACGTAATCGAGATTGCAATATCCGGTAGTGACGTAATACAGGCCTTCCAGGTACTCCACCGCCGTGGGCGCAAAATTGCCTCCGCCCAGAAAGTAGTCGTGTACCTCCTGCGCCTCGAAGTTTTCGGCGGCGGTGGGCTTATCGAGCTTATGGACCAATCTGCCGTCGAGGGTTGTGGTGAATATCTTACCCTCACTGTTGGCGGGAAAAACCAGGTAAGGCGTTCCATCTTTGCCGTACCAGATGTTGGTATCGTGGAGGTTCACCTTCCGCATTTCATCCGGAGTCTCGACCATGCTGATGGCCTTAAAATCAGAGCTGATCTGGAGAATCCCCGCGCCGGGAAGGGCGAAATAGGTCTCTTCTTTCCCCTGCCGGCGGTCGACGGCGAAGCCGCCATGAGCGTCTTTCAACACCTTTTGGGCCTCGGGAGGAAGGTGGTCAGAGGTGTAAAGGACTTTGAATTTCAAATCTCCCTGTCCGCTGACGCCGGGAGCCTTATCGGCCATCGCGCTGGAGGCGGCGAGAGATGCTTGCATGGCACACTTGCTAAAGCGCGGAGCGTGATGGTGAGCGTGGAGCGCCGTCATGTTCCGGGTCATGCCTGCCAAGCCGACAAGGCCGTACATCATCCGTCTTCGCGAAAGACTCATGGCTTTTCTCCCCGAGAGGAATGTTTAGAATTTAAGTTACGGAGTCGCGCCCTAATGTGCGAGCGGGAATTTCCCAAGTCCATTCCCAGCCGACAGGTAACATACCCTGAACGGCCTTTTAGCGCAATGGCCAGTTGCGTTATAAGACCTGCCTGCTATCTGTTCTTCCCATAAGCGGGATATCGGCCAGTAGAATTACCGCAGTGACAGGAAGCTGATGTCCAGAGGTTTTCTTTGCCAGGTTGCAAAGCGGGCTTTGATTTCAACGTTTCGTGCTCAACCGCAGGATGCGGCGAACCGATTCAAAAATGTAGTAGCCGAAAAGACCCGTGGACGTGAACAGCACGCCCAACGCCGTGACGAGCCCGGCAGCCAAGAAAAGCGCAATGACGAGCGCGTGACTCGTTGGCGTCCCCCCCTTAAGCTGGATTGTACCGCCGAAAGAGCCCAAGACAAATTTTAATTTACCTGCCGGGACGGAGCGTCCATCCTTCCAAGGCAGGGTGTGTGATTACGGAATCAGCACCCAGGCGCAAAGGGAGAAACGAGGTCTCCAGCCGCATCGAATTCGGCGGAGAAGGGGTTTTCAGCCAAACGCCAGTGTTGGGGAGTATCAATCTCCTCGCGCAGCAAAGGCGAAATGGCGAGGCGGTTCAGGCTGAGGGTGTTGCGGATCCAAACGCCGCGCTGGGCGGTGGGGCCGGGGCTTCCCAAGTGGCCAAGGGCAAAATCCAGGGCGGCGCGGTCCGAGGGCAGGTGCATGGGCAGCCGCCCGCCCACCGGGTTCAGTGCGGTCAGGGCGTTGACATAGGTCTTTGCAAGGTCGACTTTCCGGTACAAACGCTCGTGAATGATATCGGCGTTGCCCACGCCGATGGCGTTTCCCCCGCTCTCGACGGTGAGATCGCGAGTGAAGATGACGGAGATGGCGGGGCCGTCGCCGGGCGCCATACCGCGGGCACGGCCGAGCACTTTGGTATCCATCCCCGCGCCGCTGATGTTCTTCCCCATCTCGTCCACGATCAGGAGATCAAGGCGGCGGAAAGGCAGACGCGGCATCAACGCTCGCGCCAGCGCGATGGCGGATTCTTCTACCGCGACAATATCCTCCGGCAGAGCGGCGCGCACGTCCGCCACGGCGTGCATCTCGTTCTCGACAATCGCGATCCCGCACAGGACCTTTCCGCTCTCGAGTAATTTCGCGGAGACGGAGCGGACGGTGGGTTCAAACCCGTGCTTGAAGATTTGCTTGTGACCTTCGGTGGCGCCCTCGCGTTTGCCCAGTCCGATGGCCAGCATTTTCAACATGCCGCTTTCGATGCCGCCGATCAAATCGGAATGGGGCTTGACGCGGTTGACCACCACGATGCCGTCGGACTCCCAAGCGTGGCGGTCGGCGAAGACGGGGAACCCCTGGGGCGTCGTTCCCACCCGGAGCGTTTCCGTCGACGAGAGGATTTCCGCGCCCACACCGGCCTCGGTGATTCCATAGTCGGCCAGAATCTGGCGCTGACCCTCGGCCGTTCCTCCCCCATGACTGCCCATGGCGGGGATGATGAAGGGTTGCGCACCTTGCGCCTTCAACCAGCCACAGACGGCGCGAACCATCTCCTGCAAGCCGGCAATGCCCCGGCTTCCCACGGCAATCGCGATGCGCCGACCACGAAGTTTCTCAGCCGCCAGTCCGAGCCCGGCCAACTGGGCCTGAACGGAAGCACCCAGATCGTCAAGCGGCGGGCGGCTCGGCGCCTTTCGCTCCAGAAAGTAGAAGCTGGATAACGGAAGATCTTGACTCGCGTTGGTCGTCACAGCACAAACGTAACTTGCCAGAAATGCATTGTCAATCTGATCGGAATTTCCCATGGACAAATATCGGCGCTTATTAGAGACTCGCGTGTTCTCGGAAAGGAGCAAACCGTGAGAGAAACACGTTTTGAACGAATCTTCTCCGTGTGGATACTGGCCTTGGTCGTGGGTTGCCTTCTTGATGTGCCCAGCACTTTTTCTGAAACCCTTTGGCAAATCGGGACGTTCAATTCTTCTTCCGGCGAATTCAATACCGGGAAAGGCGGGCCACCGCTTTTCGGGCAGCGTTTCCCCAAGGGGGAGCTGGTCTATGTGGTGGGGAAGAGCAGTCCTGACCAGGATTGGCCTGCTTATCAGCCCGGATCCGCCAACGGACGCGCGGGCTTTACGCCGCATCCTTACACCGTCCAGTTTGATCTTGCTGATGTACCACGTGGTCTGGTGACGCTGAAGGTGTCTTTGCTTGTAGAAACTGCGCGTACACCCCGGTTAGGCGTGGAAATCAACGGCCACCGCGCGCTTTTCTATCGCCATCCGCTACCGAACTACGTGGGAGGCGACCGCTCAATGGTGGTGAACCCCACAGCCTCTGCTGACACTATCGTCGCCGAGATCAATCCCGCCTTCCTCCTCAAGGGAACAAACAAGCTGGTTCTAACGGCCATCGACGAGCCGGCGGAGCGCGATGATTTCACCGGGACGGGCATTGTCTATGACGCCCTCGCGCTCGAACAAAACCCCGACGCCCGCTTCGACAAAAGTCGAGTCGCCGTGGAGGTCACTCCCACCATTTTCTATGTGCGCAAGGGAGAGGGCTTGACGGAGTTGGTGGACGTCCTGGTGCGAAGCAACCAAGCCTTGGCCTCGGGGCAACTGACTCTGAAACTGGGGACGCAGACCTTCACTGAGAAATTATCCGCGGATCGCGAGTTTGGAGAGGAAGTGGCCGAATTCGCGGTCCCGGATTTTTCCCCGAACACTCCCGTCGAAGTGACCACGAAAATCGGCGGCAAGACGCAGCGTTTTCCCTGCACGGTCAGTCCCGCGAAGAAGTGGCTGTTGTATGTTGTCCCGCACGAGCACCTGGATGTGGGGTACTCGGACTTCCAAGCGAAGGTCAGCGAGGTGCAGAGCCGCGCCCTTGACGAAGCAATCCAGATGATTCAAACCCACCCGGAATTTCGATACAGTCCTGACGGCTATTGGTGCGCGGAGGAATTTCTGGCCGGACGCACCCCCGCCCAGCGGGCGCGATTCCTGGAGCTGGTGAAGGAAAAGAAGATCTTCATTCCCCCGCAGGAGGCCAGCCTCCTCACCGGATTTGCCAGTCTGGAAGTTTTGATCCGATCCTTGTACGGCGGCTTTCAGTTCAACCGGGAGAATGGCGGGAGTTTTGATTACGCGAATATCACCGATGTGCCTTCTTATTCCTGGTCGTATGCCTCGATCCTGGCCGACGCGGGCCTAAAGTATTTTGCCGCCGCGAGCGATAACGACAATGGCCCGATTCTCCTCAACAGCCGGCTGAATGAGCAGTCGCCCTTTTGGTGGGAGGGCCCTGACGGCGAGAAGATTCTGATGTGGTACGCGCGCAGTTATTTGCAGGTCGCCTGTTTGTTTGGATTGCCGCCCTTCTTGCCGGCGGGCCGCGACTCACTCCCGATCTTTTTGCAACCTTTTTCCCGCCCCGATTACAAGTCGGACGCAGTTCTGCTCTACGGCACGCAGGTGGAGAACACGGACCTCTATCCGCAGGTGGCGGATCTGGTGGCCAATTGGAATCAGCAGTACGCCTACCCGAAGATGCAGTTTTCCGGCTTCGCCGAAGCGATGGAGCACATTTCCGGGCAGTTGGGCGACTCAATTCCCACCGTGCGCGGCGACGGCGGGCCCTATTGGGAATTCGGCAATGCTTCCGACGCGCGTTACGTGGCGATGGAACGAGCCAACGAGCAGCGCGCCCTTTCGGCAGAGAAGTTCTCGACTATCAGCACCCTGACCAATCCCGGCGTCCAACCAGATAGCGTCAGGCTCGCGCGTTTATGGCGCGACATGGTGTTGCTCGACGAGCACACTTGGACCTCTGACCGGAGCGTTTCCGATCCCAACATTGATCAGTCCCGAGGGCAAATCGCCGTGAAGGAGCATTTCGCCGATGAAGCACGCCTGGATGTTGATTACCTTCTCAGGCGGCACCTGGCGGCCATTGCCGGTTCCATCCACAATCCCTCCGGCACGCTGATAGTCTTCAACCCGCTCAACTGGAAGCGCAGCAGCCTGGTGGAGTACGACCTGCGCAAGGGCGCCGCGCTGCTGGACCTCACGACCCAAAAGGAGATCCCCTACGAAATTCTTTCCCGAGGGAGCCAATACATGCGCATTCGCTTCCTGGCGGATGACGTTCCTCCCGTGGGTTACAAGTGTTATGCCCGGATTTCGGCCACATCCGAACCGCCTCGGACCCCACGTATTTCCGCTGAAGTCCTGGAGAACGCCTACTATCGCCTCACGCTGGATGCTCACAGTGGCGCCGTCAAAAGCATCTTCGACAAGCAAATGAACGAGGAACTCGTAAATGCTTCGAGCCCCTATCGGTTTGACCAATACCTCTACGTTACGGGTGGAGACCAATTTCCTAACCGCATCCAGGAGTTCAGTTCTGCCACGTCGTTGCCTGCGCTGGATATCGATGCCGCCAACGCCGGCCGCTTGGTGTCCGTAACCCAGCAACCTTTCGGTACCGTGGCGAAACTGGAAAGTTCAGCCCTCAACACCCCCAACATCTCCACCGAGATCATCCTGTTTGACGGCGAAAAGAAAATCCTTTTCACGAATCGCGTGAACAAATCGCCGTTCCTCCGGAAAGAGGCCGTTTATTTTGCTTTCCCCTTCCGGATGGAACGTCCCCACATCCGTTATGACCTCCAGAATGGCTTCGTAGATCCCGTCCACGACCAGATGCCGGGAGCAGGGAAGGAGTGGTTTTCCGTACAGCATTGGGTGGAAGCCTTTAAGGGAAACGTGAGCGTCGCCATCTTGCCCGTGGATGCGCCGCTCATAACCCTTGGAGATATTGTGCGGGGAAGGTGGCCGACGGACTTTTACCTATGGCGGGGAGACATCTTCTCCTACGCGATGAACAACTATTACTTCACCAACTGGCCGGCTGCGCAGGGTGGAGACTTTACCTTCCGCTATGTCCTGACCAGCGGCCCCGACATGAGTCCTGATTTCTTAAGCCGGCTGGGGCGGGAGGAAACGGCGCCGCTGGAAACCGACGAGATCACTTCCCAAGACAAGGCTGTCCCCCGGCCGGAGCCCTTGCCCGCGGATCAGGCAAGCTTTTTGGAAACCGATCAATCGAATGTCGCCCTGGTGACCTGGAAGCTGGCGGAAGACGGAGAGGGAATGATCCTGCGTTTCCTGGAACTGGCGGGCAAAGAAGGCACGGTGAACGTCCGAATTCCGCTGCTTAACGCCGAGTCCGCGTGGACTTGCAATGCCATGGAGCAAAAGAGGCATGCATTGCCGGTGTCTCCCCACGGATTCAGCTTCCCCGTCAAAAAGTTCCAGATTGTCACCGTGCGAGTGAAGGGAACGCCCGCAATGTGATTGCCGTTTAGCTGGCCTTGGCTTCTTCTTTGAGAGCGGCCGGCTCAACTTGCGGGACCGGGCCGCATGATTCCCGGCGAATCAGCCGCGTCGGAAGCGTCACGACTTGAGGTTTAACATCCAGGCGGGAGATTTGCTTCAGGAGCAACTCCGCCATCTGCTTGCCCAGTTGGTCGGTAAAGACCCGCACCGAGGTCAGGGGGGGGATAAGCGCCGAAGCCTCGATCGTGTCATTCACGCCGATCACGCTGACGTCGGTGGGAATTTTCAGGCCGTGGTCGGCCAAGGCGCGATAAGCGCCGCGGGCGGTGGTGTCGTCACCAGCAACGATCGCGGTGATCGGCCGGCCCTCGCTCAGAATCGATTTCGTGGCCAGATAACCGAGGTCTTCGGCGTTGTCGATGTTCAAGTCCCGAATGAGCGGCGAAAGCCCCGCCTCTTCCATCGCCCGGGAATAACCCTCGCTGCGGCGGGCGAACCAAGTGCGCTGGCAATTGCCCACATACCAGATATCCCGATGCCCTAAGGACTGCAAGTAACTGGTCGCTTCCTGAGCGCCGCCAATGTCATCAAAAAACACCGCACTGTATTTGTCTTTGTGCCATTCGCCCACAATGTTGTTGCCCAGGCAAACGATGGGCAGCCGTCGATCGGTCAGGGCGTCGAGGAGGTTTTGGGAATTTGTACCCGCGGCGATGACCCCGCGAACAACCCGGCGATTCTGGAGAAGCCGGGGAATGTGAAGCTCCCCCCAGGGAAGCTTGGGCGAGTATTGCATCGGCAGAAACAAAACCCCAAAGTCGTTCGCGGCGCAATGGGCCTCCGCACCCACCAACACGGCGGAGTGGAAAGGATGCAGCACGGCGCGATTGCTGAGCAGGAAGGCGACGATTCGCGAATCGTTCCTGCGGTCGAGGTCAAACCCCAATTTCAAAGCGGCCTTGATAACACGTTCGTGGAGGTTCGGCTTGACTCTCTCACTTCCATTCAGAACGCGCGAAACCGTGGCATTACTGAGCCCCGCGGCGCGGGCGACGTCCTGGATTCTCACTTTCGATCGTGGCGTTTTCTTCATCACGCACTGCCTCTGAGACGAGGTGAATATTTATTGCCCCGGCTTCGTATTAGACATGTGCCGTGAGTAGCGGTTAGGTCTTCTTCCTGAAGCCGTCCTAAGAATTTACGATAAGTTCTGAAAATTTTCAAGTATTATTCAAGGTGGTTTCGGTCTCCTTCTCTAATTTCTTGGGGCGTATAGCGAATCCGAGCGCATTGCGGGAGAAAGCAGGGCATCTTCCCAAAAGGCGCGGCTATAAAAGCCCCATGGGACTGGAAGTCCCGTTCTTTAAGAATTGTAACTTATTTATATTGAGTGACATACATGGAAATAATGGATTCATCGGGCTCCTAAAAGCGCCGCACGGAGGATTTAGGAACTGCGGGATCTACGGTTCGTCATCGCCGTCAAAATGGAATCGGGTGACGGACACTAGCGGAAACCGTTGTCGGGCAAAAATACCACATTATGAGATGTGTTTGCAAAATAAGTAGAAATTTTCCTTGACATGAGTATTCCGAATCACTATAAATAGCGATTATTCTCACTGTGTTCCACTTCTCGCGCTTTGGGTGTTAACGCGTCCGAGAAGCGGAACTTGGAAATTAGTCGTCGTCAAGGGTCTGGAAAAGGTTGGGCTGAATTCCCCTGTAAATCATTCCTGTGCGTCGGCCTTAAACGCCGAGATTTGCCAATTTGAGGAGGCATCGATGATGAAGAACGGTGGGTTCTTGCTCGAGATGGCGGCGACGATCCGGGTAGTTCGGCCGGCGTCGGCGCTTTTTTCCCTTTTGCTGTTGATTCTCTTCCTGGTCGGTCTGCCGTCTGTTGCCGGCGCGCAGACAACGGCGGTGGCGACAGTCAGCGGAACAGTGTCGGATCCGAGCGGTGCGGTGATCGCCGGCGCCAAAGTCTCCATGACGGAGACCGACAAAGGTTTGACCCACACCGTCTCGACCGATTCCGGCGGCCGGTACACGTTCACCGACCTCCCGATCGGTCCATATCGGCTGGAAGCGAAAATGACAGGATTCAAGGATTTCGTTGAATCCGGCATTGTTCTCGTGGTCAACAACAATATTGAAATCAACGTGACGATGCAGGTCGGGGCCTCCACGCAGCGGATTGAAGTGCAGGCCAGCGCCACCATGGTCGAGACCAAAGAGACCTCGGTCTCTAACATGGTCGACGAGCAGCGCATCGAGGATCTGCCGCTGGACAACCGGCAGGCCACGCAGTTAATTATCACCCTCGGCGGGGCAGTGTACGCCGACTCCGGGGACACCGGAAGCAAGTCCTTCTGGAGTGCCACCCGGATCTCGGTGGCCGGCGGACAGGGGAACGGCACGGCCTATCTGATGGATGGAGGGGATTACACCGCCCCGATGTCCAACGTCAACATGCCTTTCCCATTCCCGGACGCTCTTCAGGAGTTCAGCATTGAGACCAGCGCGGTTTCCTCGCGCTTCGGGACGCACCCGGGGGCGACCGTCAACGCGGTCACCAAGTCAGGGTCAAACCAAATCCATGGGGACCTTTTTGAATTCCTCCGCAACGGCGACCTGGACGCGCGCAACTTCTTCGCGAAGACACACGACTCCCTCCGGCGCAACCAGTTCGGCGGAACGGTGGGGGGCAAGATCATTACGGACAAGTTGTTTTACTTTGGAGGATATCAGGGCACGCGAAACCGGGTTGCCTCGCCCTCCAATATCACCCATATTCCTACCGCGGCGATGGTCTCAGGGGACTTTACCACGATCGCCGGGGCCGGTTGCCAGTCGAGCGGGAAAGCCGTTACTCTTAAAGCTCCCTTCGGGACTGGCGGCTACGCGACCAACACGATCAACCCCACGCTGTTCGATCCGGTGGCCATGGCGATGATCAAACAATACATAGTACCTCTTCAGAGCCAAGCCAGCCCGTGTGGCCAGATCACGTATAGTATTCCTGTCACAGGAGACTCGAACGAGTACATCACGCGGATCGACTATGCCCAGAGTTCAAAGAACACTATTTACGGGCGGTATTACGGGCAGGCTTACACGAATCCGCCGGTTTTCACCAATATCTTGACCACCACGTCGCCGGGGAACCTGGAATTTGCACAGTCGGGCACCTTCGGCGACACCTATGCGTTTGGCGCCGGCACTCTGAATGCCTTCCATGTCAGTTACAATCGCGTCCGCGACGATCGCGGGCCGACGTCCACTCCCGCCAATTGGACCCTCCTCGGGCAGGCAGCGGGTATTCCGGCGTCACAACAAATTTACAGCGCCATCCCGAACTTCCTGCTGATTTCGGGCATGACCGGCGGCTTTACCTCGTTCTGCGGAACCTGTGCCCCCGGGTGGTTCAACGTGAACGACGAGCAGGTAGCCGACGACGTGGACCTGATTCGCGGGCGGCATGAAATTTCCTTGGGCTTCAACATTATCCGAGTCCAAAACGACACCATTTCCGGCTTCGACGAGAATGGTGCGCCGACTTGGAACGGATCGTTTACCGGCCTGGGCATGGGGGATTTCATGGTTGGGGAGATGAGCGACTGGGAGCAGACCAATGCCACGCCCGATGATTTGCGGCAATGGATCATGAGCTTCTACGCGCAGGACACCTTCAAGTTCTCCAAGCACCTAGTCTTCAACATCGGTCTGCGCTGGGAGCCGACGTTCGCCGATCCCGACAAATATGGCCGCGGCGATTCCTTCAGCCAGACGGCCTTCCTGGCGGGCCAGGTCAGCACGGTCCATCCGTCGGCCCCTCCCGGATTATTCTTCCCCGGTGACCCGGGAATTCCTCCCGCCAACTGGAATGGGCACCTTGCCAACTTCGGGCCGCGCGCCGGCCTGGTGTGGAATCCGAGTGGCACGGGCCGCGACACCCTCCGCATCGGCGGGGGACTCCTCTACGACTCGCAGGAGACTTGGTTTAACGAGCGCGAAACCACCAATCCTCCCTTCGCCAATGCCATCGACGTCGGGTCGACCGGCCTACTCTCAAATCCCTGGAAGGGTTATCAAGGCGGTGTAGACCCGTTCCCCCAGAAACCCGGCGCCCTGTTCTTCCCGAACTTCGGCACGTACATCAGCTTTCCGGTCAATCCTCCTCCCACCTACATGGTGCAGTGGAACGCCACCTACCAGCGGCAGTTCGCGGGCAACTGGGTCGCTTCCATCAGCTATCTGGGCAACGAGACCACCCACATCTGGATCGCCCACGAAGCGGATCCCGCGTTATACTTGGGAACCAGCGCATGCACCTTCCCTGGCCCCACCGGCCCTCTCACCTACACCACCTGTTCAACCACTTCCAACACCAACCAGCGCCGCCTGTTCTTTCAGGATAACCCGGTTACGGGCCAATATTACGCGAGCATCAATGTTATGGACCCCGGAGCGGTAGCCCGCTACGAAGGCGTCCTCGTATCGGTAACGCATCGTTTGAGCAACAACTACACAGCACTTGCGAATTTCACGGACGCCGAATGTTGGTCCGACTATGACTTTGGCGCCGCCCTGTCAACCTCCACCAACTCACAGCGGTTCAATCGCCAGGCGGACTGGGGGCGGTGCGTTTCCGACACCCGCACCAACTTCAATTTCTCGCTGGTGGCGCACAGCCCCTGGAAACTCACCGGTGTGGCGGGCGGCATATTCAACAACTGGGAGATTGCGCCGCTGATTCGCGCTGCCGGTGGCCAGCCCTTGTTCATTACGACCGGCGTGGATAACTCCCTCTCGGGCCTGGGGAACGATCGCCCCAATTATACGGGCCAGTCCCTGCGCTCGAGCACTCCAACTTCTTGTACGAATGCCCCCTGCTTCCAATTCCTCAATCCGGCGGCGTTCAGTTCGGCCTGCAGTGTCAATTCAAATGCTCCCGACTGTGTTCCCGTCGGCGCGTACGGGACCGTCGAGCGCAACGGCATACGCGGGCCTAACTACTTTGGATTCGACCTCGCACTGGCCCGGAGCCTGAAGCTGAACGAGAGGTTCAACCTGCAAATCCGCGCCGAAGCGTTCAATATTCTGAACAAGGTGAACTTCTTTGGGCAAACCGTCCCGGCCGGGCTGCCGGTAAGTGCGTTCAATGCAGGAACGGTAAGCCAGGCTATGAGTTCTTCGACTTTCGGAGAAGCCACTGGCGCGTACGACCCGCGCATTCTCCAGTTCTCCATGAAGGTGCTTTTCTAACGGGCGGTGGGGGTTGGGGCATAGGGGCGCCA
>Ga0326727_10003085_pt1 | contig 54444 bp, 55 predicted proteins | sample MB2enrmetagenome_FD_207643 | JGI IMG/M metagenome (GOLD analysis project Ga0326727, IMG submission 207643) | Lab enriched peat soil microbial communities from McLean, Ithaca, NY, United States - MB29MY | ecosystem: Environmental > Terrestrial > Soil > Wetlands > Peat | place: USA: New York...
TCCGCCTGGAGTTGCCGGAACGATTGGACCCGATTCAGATCCTAAAATGTAGTGCAGACTCGGCCATAGCTTGAACTGATTCTAAGAGACTTAGCTGAACTTTACCCCGTTTCGTGACGAACTTGGGCTAACTGAGGCCCCATGCGTTCCGGAGCCGAGTCAACTCCGCGAACTCATGAAAGCCTAACGGTGGGTTGCTTGTCGTGCAGCCCACTTCCGGCGCAAACAACGCCGTGTGCGCTTCACCTTGGATGTGGCATGTGCGCCCGATTAGGTTTGCTTGGTTAGTTGTTTGGCTGCGGATGCTCCTGCGCATTAGGTGCTGGAGCTGGACCGCGCTGACCTCTGTGTCCCGCCTCTTGAGAGCCGTGGTGTGCGGCGCCGACACCGCGCCGCCAGCGATCACTCATCAATTGGTGGAGCTTCTCACGTTGCGCGGGAGAAATCCCGTCGCGCATGGTCAGCCGATAGTGGATCGCGGATTTCTGCAGAGCCAGTTGCGCGGTACTGATTTCCTGCAGCTTACTGTCGATCGCGGCGCCATCCGGCTTGTCGGCGGCGAGCATGTCCTCCAAGTCGATTCGCTTCACCTCCAGGTCGGCCCGGTCGCGAATTTCCGTCTTGCGGAAATCTGACTCCTGTTGGCGAATCGCGGCTGCTTGTTCGGCTGTGATACCCACCTGTTGCCGAATAGCCGGGTCCTTCAAAAGGCGCGCGAGACCGAATTCCCCCCATCCCCTGCGGCCTCCTCGCTCGAATCGGCCCTGTCTATGTTCCCACTGGCCCTGCTCCTCCCCTGATCTCATGTGTTGCATTGGGCCGCCTGGCCCGAACCCATTCCGAGCGCCTTTTTGCTCTGTAGGAGGATCCTGTGGGTCGCCCTGCGCCAGAAGCGGGGTACAGCCAAGCGCCAGAACCAGAACAGCAATAGCAGCTTTCGAGGAAATCTCCATGATCCACTCTCCTTTATCGTCCCTTCCGCACTTGCCACCTAACAATTCCATTCAGCCAGCACAAAAGTTCCAGAATTGCGCGGTCATGCGTCCCCCAAGGCTCGTGGCTGTGCTTGGCCGGCGACTAGGGGCCAAGGGGTTCCGGATTGCAGGAATAAGGGCACGCAGAGCACCTAAGGGCCTCTGTCAGAGCTAAATCTTGAACCGGCACTTGATTTTGACCTTTTGCGCCGAACAAAACGTCCAGATTCGTTCCAAAGCATGATTTGTCAGTGCGATACTGGCGAAACGCCCCCCTTGACCCAGGCCGTTCTTACATGCTTGAGTTCAGGCCCTTGAGTGGTTAACGTCCATCTAACCAGCGTGTTGCGGGCCTCTGGGTGCCAAGGTCGATTTGCGCGGCATGGTATAATATACAGGAAGTTAACAGCACGATTAAGATACTACAAGCTGGCCCCCGGATTCTAATATACGGTACAGGGATTAGAAATTGGCGTAACGTGCTGAAAAGAAACGACGAAAGAATTTCTAATATACGGTATAGGACTACCCCAGGGTTTATGTAGAGGGATCCAAGTGATGATCGAAGGCCACGGCCCAGACGCTGGTAGAGCGCCCTCCGTGGCCATGGGACTGGAATCAATCTCTTGTGGCGGCTCACTGACTCTAGTCATAATAGAAGGGCGACAGTTCTTGCCGCCCGGAGGTCAAAATGAAAAAGCCCAAGAAGATGCTCAATAAAACGACTAGGGAACCAGAGAAACGAGCCGCTAAGAAAGTTGTCGCTGCGGCCGCCAAGCCCGCGCCAGCGACGAATTTGCGCCCGCGAATAGAGTCCGACAGCATGGGGAAAATTGAAGTCCCCGGTGACCGTTACTACGGCGCGCAGACGGCGCGCTCGCTGATTCACTTCAACATCGGGCACGACACGATGCCGCCGGAACTGATTCGCGCCTTAGGAATCCTGAAAAAGGCGGCGGCGCTCGTGAACCAGGACCTCGGAAAACTTCCGGCAGAAAAAGCGGGACTGATCGTCAAGGCCGCGGATGAAGTGATTGCGGGAAAACTCGATGCGCATTTTCCGCTGCACATTTGGCAAACCGGCAGCGGCACGCAAACCAATATGAATGCGAACGAGGTGATCTCGAATCGCGCCATCGAGATTGCAGGCGGCGTGATGGGCAGCAAGAAACCGATTCACCCCAACGACGACGTGAATATGTCGCAATCATCGAACGACACTTTCCCGACCGCCATGCATATCGCCGCGGCTTCGCGTGTCGCTGAAGTCTTGATACCTGCAGTGGAGCACCTCCGCGACGCGCTCGCGGAAAAAGCCCGTGCGTTCGAAAAGGTGGTGAAGATAGGGCGAACGCACTTGATGGATGCGACGCCGCTGACAGTGGGGCAGGAGATGTCGGGCTGGGTCAGCTTGCTCGACCGCGATGTTGCGCGGCTCAGGCAGGCATTGGCAGGTCTGTACGACCTGGCGATTGGCGGAACCGCCGTCGGGACAGGATTGAATGCGCATCCCGAGTTCGCGGAACGCGCCGCGAACAAGATTGCGGAACTTACGGGCTTGCCCTTCAAATCGCACCCGAACAAGTTTGCGGCGCTCTCTGCACACGACGAGATTGTTCTTGCCAGCGGCGCGCTGAAGACGCTGGGCGCCTCGCTGATGAAAATCGCGAATGACATTCGCTGGCTTGCTTCGGGGCCGCGCGCGGGTCTGGGCGAGTTGATGCTGCCGGAAAATGAGCCGGGATCGTCGATCATGCCGGGAAAAGTGAATCCAACGCAGTGCGAGGCGATGACGATGGTGGCCGTGCAGGTGTTCGGAAATGATGCGGCAATCGGCTTTGCGGGGTCGCAGGGGAATTTCGAGTTGAATGTGTTCAAACCAATTATGATCCACAACTTTTTGCACTCCGTCCGGCTGCTGGCAGACGTTTGCAGGTCATTCACCGACCACTGTGTGATGGGAATGGACCTAAACTACCAGAGGATTGAACAGAATGTGAAGAATTCGCTCATGCTGGTCACGGCGCTCAGCCCGAAAATTGGGTACGACAAAGCCGCGCAAATCGCTCATAAGGCACATCATGAGAATTTAAGTCTTCGTGAGGCGGCCATCCAGCTAGGGTACTTGACGGAACAGGAATTCGACGAGATCGTGCAGCCGGACAAAATGACGCATCCATAGATTAAGGGTCGCGCCAGAGAATTGGATGATTTCATTTCGGTTCAGTTTGCCGATTTCGGGCACCGATTTGGTGCATGCGATTATTTTTCTGACAATTGTTTGAAAATATTCCCTTAATTAGATGAAGATTTCCTTTGACACTCTGACGGGGTTTCATTAGATTCGATTTTTGTTTTTGCCCTCTCTTGTTTTCCCCTTCCTTGGAGAAGCAATGCGAATTCTTGTCGCCGAGAGCGATCCCGCGCTGGGGGCATTTCTCGAGCGAGGCTTTGACGCGGAAAACTACGCCGTGGACCTCACAATGGACAGTGAGGAGGCGGAATCCATGGCGCAGGAACAGAGCTACGACGCTGCCATCCTTGATTTGAACCTGCCGGAACGGAATGGTCTCGAAGTACTTCAACACATTCGCACCAGTCATCAAGAATTGCCGATCCTGATTCTCTCGAACCGGACGCAACCGGAAGATCGCGTCCAAGCATTTGACCTTGGCGCCGACGATCTCGTTCTGAAACCGTTTGCCTTCTCCGAGTTGTCGGCCCGGCTGCGAGCGCTCGTGCGAAGGGGCGGCCGTCCTCCGGAGACAGTCTTGCGCGTGGACGCCCTCGAGTTGAATCGCGCTGAACACACGGTCAAGCGCGCGGGGCGAAGCATCGTGCTCACTCCCAAGGAGTTTTCTCTGCTGGAGCACTTGATGCATCATGTTGGTCAGTGCGTCACTCGTACACAAATCATTCAGCAAGTGTGGAGTCTGGCGAGTGACTCAATGTTTTGATTTATTTCGACGGTGCGTCCAAGCGCCGCACGGTCCGCCATTTCTATAACAACCTATTGCCCGGCGGCTATCTATATCTAGGCTCATCGGAGTCTCTTTACGGCGTGAGTGATGAGTTCCATTTGGTGCATTTCCCCGGAGCAACCGCGTACCTCCGCCCATCGCTGGAGACCCCTGGGGGAATTGGCCGATGAACGCAACTGTGGATGAAACACTCCGGTCACGGGTGAGGAATCTTGATGCGATGCCGGCAATTCTCGCACCGTTATTGCGCTTCCTGGATCTTCCGCCGGACCAAATCGAAGTGGAAAAAGTGACCGAATTGATCTCCTGCGATAAGTCCATTGCGGCCCAGTGTCTCCGAATGGCGAATTCGGCTCTCTTCTCGCGCCACACCCACATTGAGACGGTCCGTGGCGCAGTCGTCGCCTTGGGCGCTCGGTGCCTTTGGGACATTCTTCTTGGTTCGCATGGCTCCCAAAAACCAGTGGCCGCTGAACCCCGCTCGTTTTGGAAACATTCATTCGGTTGCGCCCTTGTCAGCCAACAACTCGCGAGGAAAGTGCTGATGCCCGATCCGGAGAAAGTCTATCTCTGAGGCTTGCTGCACGACATCGGGGAGCTTGTGAACGCAACCCTGATACCGGAAGAATTTCGCAGGACAGTGGAATTTGCAGTCAGCAAAAGCATTTCATTGTTTGAAGCTGAGCTGGAGATAATGGGCTTCACGCACTGCGAAAGCGGCAAGCTGCTCGGCGAATACTGGAATCTCTCGCCCCAGGTCCAGAAGACAATCGAGTTTCATCGCATGCCCGGGCAAGCTCCCGCACCAGCGGCGCTACCAGCGCTCGTCCACTTGAGCGATTTGTTATGCCGCCTCCATGGCATGGGCTATGGGTACGACGAACTTCTGGAAGTTGACCTTCACACGGACCCAGCCTGGGGATTGTTGGAACAATCAGTGCCGCAGCTCGACCGCTTCGATGTGGCTCTATTCACGCTCGAACTGGATTCCGATGCAGAGGAAATCCGGCACGTAGTTGCCGCTGCCTTCCAAAGTTGATTCATTTGCAGATTGAAACGCTCGATCTCTACATGGTTGCTGTCACTGCTTGCCTGGGAGGCTAGGCCAGAGGCGAGAACGACTCCACAAACGGGGAATGATCTATTTCTAGCGCTGAACTTCTGGCTTCAGTTTTAATTTTGACTTGTTCTCTTCGAGGAAGGCGCGGAGGTCTTCGGAGACGTCGAGGAGGCGACTCCACTGCTCGTAGTAAAGTGTGACAGGGAAGCGGCCAAGGCCATAAACACTGACGCCGCCCTTTTCGCTCACGCGGAATTCGATGGATCCTCTCTTCCGGGAAGTGGCTTGCTTTTCCAGTTCTGCAATACGCGCCATCAATTCTTCTTTGGTCGGTTCCGGCATCGTTTTGGCTCCGTTGCGGTCGGATCTCTCGGCTGTCTTTTCTTGCGCACCGAAATAATACCACTAGCAGGCGTTTTGTGTTGGCTCGGTTGTGAGTGTTCTTGAACAGGCTCGGTCAGGGTCGCGAACGGTTTAGTTCTAAATCGGCCTTGGAGCGAACGACGATCCACGCGCTTGATTTATTGACGACATCAGGCCATTTTCTCCTGCATGAGAGCGCCGCTTGGGGTAGCATCAGCGTGCGGCATATCGCTGCCCGATCAGGTATGCTGGAGAAATCAAATTCAACAGCCTGGAGTTAAGCCTCTGGGCAGAACCATACCCGGTTGTCCGAGCCGATCTTCGGACGAGGAGGATTGACATATGAAGCTTCGACTTCTGAGTGCGCTCGCATTGGTGGCGCTGGTTCTTGCATTAACTTTCCCTACGGCTGCCCCGGCAGCTCCGCCTGTCCCAACCGCTAGGCCCGCTGCTGCGGCGGCAGAACCCCATCCCGAAATCCGTGACGCGATTGCAGCTCTGCGCAATGCAAAATTCCACATGGAACATGCCGCGCACGATTTCGGCGGCCATCGCGTGGAAGCCCTTAAAGCCACGGACGAGGCAATTCACCAGCTTGAGATTTGCCTGAAGTACGACAAGTAATAAGCAAAACCGTTGTTGAAGCAGCTTGCAGCGCCTGTCGCGCGAGATGGGGCGCTGCAAGCTCCGCTTTCTTCCGGCTTGTTCCAAACACTTCGGCCTGAGAGCCTGCTCCGTGGGCGACGTGTGTCTTGAGTTTATGCGTGAGGAGACACCCGCGTTATCAGGGCTAGGAGCGAGTTGGAGTAGACTTCGCCCCTGCACGAACGGGCACTGAGGGACCGTTTGAAAACGCGTCATCGTCCGGTCTTGCAAGTGGGGGTATTTGGTCGCCGAAAAGCTCGTCCCAGCCGACGTCTTCTGCAATCACTCCTGCCTTGTGAAGTCTGTCCAATTCCTGCTGGAAGGTTTGCATGCCTTCCTGAGTCCCTTGCTGGATGGCTTCCGTAAGACTAATTACTCTGTCCTCGCCGTGGGCGATGCATTCGCGGACACGCGGCTCCGAAAAAAGAATCTCGTAAAGTGCGGCCTGTCCCGAACCGTCTTTGCGTGGCAATAACCGCTGCGAGACGATGGCGCGAATGCTACGCGCCAGCCTTGCGCGAGTCGCAAGCTCCTGAGCAGGTGAAAAGAACCGCAACAGATGATCGATGGTGCGCGAGGCGTCGGAAGTGCGCACTGCGGCGAACACCAGGTGACCACAATTCGCCGCTTCAAGGGTAAGGTCCAGTGTTTCGCGGTCCGGGATCGCGCTCAGCATCACGACGTGAGGAGGATGCCGAAGCGTCGTTCGCAAAGCCTTCGGAAAGCTCGCAACATCGCGGTGGATCTCGCGCTGCAACACAGTTGCTCGCTGATGACGGAACTGAAACTCAATCGGATCTTCAATCGTGACAATATGAATTTCTCTCTCTTCGTTGATGCGATTCAGCACCGCTGCGAGAGTGGAAGACTTGCCTGACCCGGACGGTCCGCTAACAATCACCAGCACGCTGCGCAGCCGGACGAGGCGCTCCAATGGAGCGGGAAGGTGGAGCGATTCATACGATGGAAGAACCGGATCGGATATCGCGCGCAGAGTTATCGCTTAACTCCTTCGCTGCGAGAAGATGTTCACGCGGAAGCGGCCCATGGGCAGGAAAATTGAAAAATCGCATGCACCCTCCGCATCGAGCCTGCGACTAATGCTTGCGCGCGTGCCGATAAGATCGCTGGCGACGTGGCGAGTATCGTCCGGGAGCAAGACTGGGAGGTCACTCGATCTGGCGGAAACGATCCGCCCATTGGCTCGAACATCTGGACGGCGCATGGGTGGAAGAAAGATGTCGCTGACGCCGCCTTCGGCCTTCGGCAGCGACTCGATAAGGTCCTTTGTGCGAGGCCGAGGTGATCGTCCTGGAACGCGGATGCGAACTCGACGGCAGAGCGGGCAGTCATACACGGCTGTCATCGGCATTTTCGAGGCCAAAGGGCCATCTTGATGTCTCTCTAACTGTTTGATTAGATTTAGGTTATGCGTTAGGTTTATGAATGCATGGTAGTGGATGGTTCATTCCGAAACTGGAATGCCGCACTGGTCCACATGGCTGAAGGCATCAACCCCGGATTGCTTTGGGCGCCAGCCAGAAGAATGCAGAGGGGATTGAGAACCAGACGCTTACTTGTCGCCTGTGGGAGACTTCGCCAGAATTTCTTGGATGATTCTAGCAGCGAGTTGCTTGCTGTAGGGACAAGCAGAATCCAGGATGCGGCACTGAGCGATTGTCATTTTGCATGGACAGTTGCAGTTCTCTGAATTCATCCGTTTCAGCGCAGCTTTCTTTTGCTCAGGCGTCAATCCTTTGAAATCCACACCGGGTAGTTCAGTGACATTGGCCGCATTCTTTAGAAAGATTTGCCCTTGGTCCTCGAAAGTCTGTATGGTCGCGTTCACGGGGAGTCCGAGCAGCGCACGCACTTCGTCCTCGTACACGTCAGGTGGGTACACTCCAATATGCTTTTGGACCACGCGGCCTTCGGGGCTGACGACAAACGTTGTCGGCAGAGCAAGCACCCCACCGTAATTAGCGTTTATTTCCCGGCTGGCCATAATGATCGGATAATTAATCCCCATAGCCTGAGCAAATTGCCACACTTGAGCAGGTGGCCCATCGTCCTGTGAAACCCCAATGACGAGCAAGCGGTCCCTGTACCGCGCAGCCAGTCCAATGAGTTGAGGAATCTCGTCTCGGCATGCGGGACACCATGTGGCCCAAAAATTTAACAGGACTACCTTCCCACCCCAATCGGCAGTTGAAACCACGTTTCCGCTAAGATCTGTTGTGAGGAAGGGAGGCACGGGCGATGCGTTGCTGGCCAAGCGTACAACCCTGCCTGAATTGCTCTCCTGCGCATGACTAGCCAGTGCCGATGCACTCGCAGAAACCATGTGGCGCGATCGACTTCCAACCAATCCGATCGTCACGCCGGCAACTGTTATAGCTACGGCGGATAAGAGAAAAGCTAGAGACCTATTCATCGCAAGTTGCTCTCTATCCATTATGCGGCAACGAGACTTGCGTGACAATCACGCGCCCAATACACTTGTCAAAATTGGTTAAGAGCGCATGTGGCTTATGAGAGTTTCGGAGCGTTCTAGATCGGGACGGCGATTCCCGGATTGAATCTGACACAAATCACGGGAGCAGGGAAGATCTTCCTAAGATATTGAAAAAACCGGACATATAAACGTCCCGAGATACATAACAAATGGGCCATGGCTTGCATCATAAAAAGAGTGGGTCGCGTTCCATCACGATCCGCACCGTCAGTGAGTGGGGAGGAAGGGGCCTATTCACGAGATGATTCGGGTCGTTCCCACCTGCCTCTGAGAGGGAAGCTAGGATGGATGACCCCATGGTTCGGTCTCGCCTAGGCCGGACCAACGGAACGCGACTCTGGGGGCTCTTGATCCCAAGCAAGAGCCCCCTCTTTTTATCCCGCCAATCTCGACCCCGCAGCCTGAACGCCCTGCTAAGCTGAGAATACATCGCTGTGTGAAGGCTGCGTCCTCAGTTGGAGCGGATGGTCAGAACAGGGCAGCAGGCTTCGCTGGCGATCTTGTAGGCGTGTAGCCAACTGTGGGGATGCACGAATGCACGCCGGGAATGTAGCCCAAGGACAATGAGGCCGACATGCCGCTCCCTCGCCAAGCTGAGGATTGTCTGGTCTACGAGTCCCGCCTGCCGCAGGTAAGACCAATTGGCCGGCAAGTCGGCCGAAATATGATGCTGGAAGCGGGCAGCGAATTCGCTTTCACCGACATGGGTAGTTTCACCCTTTTCCTGAACGTGCAGAATGGTAAGTTGCGCGCTATGCTCGTGCGCCAGCGAAACGGCGTAAGCGGCGGCCTTGGCGGATTCAGGAGACAAATCGGTGGGATAGAGGATTTGGCTGACCCTGGCAGAATGCGGCGCATCGGCGGGAGCACAGGGGCCGACGGTCAGAACCGGACACTTGGCATGCTGGAATACAGATTCGGCCACCGAGCCTAGCGCCAGTTTGCGGAGACCTGCTTTTCCCTGCGTGCCGAGTACGATCAAGTCAATCTGGTGTTCCCTAACCACCTGCTCCAGTTGTTGCCAGACATCGCCCTGACAAACCAACATCTCGCGTGCAATTCCTGCGAGAGCACCTGCGCGAGAAAGCCGCTGCTCCAGCTCTCTTAATTCCTCGCATGCCGAATCGATGCCTGCGGCCACGGCGTCGGCTCCGACCATGACGTAGCCGGTCAACGAAACGACGTGCACGAGGTAATACTTTGCATTGTAACTGCGGGCAATCTCGATGGCGTGGTTCAGCGCCTTGATCGAGGAAGGTGAAAAGTCAATCGCGGAAAGGACTCGGTGAATGCCAATTTCCGTAGCGGGTGGACCGGAGGGCATGGCGTGGGTCTCCATTACAACGAACAGAGTGAACTTACCAGCTTGCGCTAAGTTTGATGGCGGCCGTCGCGCGGGAGATTGCAGGTTCTTCATCTATGACGGCATCGTCATCATGACGAGACCGGCGAAGATCTGCAGCGACTCAGACCACGTGAAATTCCTGTTTTGACTTCCGAGCCGGCCCAAAATGTACACCCAACCGCTTCTCCGCCTAACGCTACAAACGCCGTTGCTCGTACCTTCAGCCGTCTGTCCCAATTGGTGGGAGGAGCGAAAACAAAATCCACGAGCGAGGAGGCCCCACCAGCGCCTTCGGTTGCCGGGGAACAAGTTCAGACCCCGTTCCTCAGCATTAGTATTCGGACTTCTCCTGCTATGGAGCCTTACTAGATTGTAGCCAAGCGTGATACGTGTAAATACCCCCCAGAATGATGCCGTAGAGTACCAACACAACCGTGAGGGCTTGACCCCACAAGTCAATTTTCGCGATCTTCTGGGTCAGCTCTTTCTGCCTCTCTACCTCGCGCTCGTTTTCCAGCACATGTATCGTCGCGTCTTCCCGTTTGGCAAGACTCATTCGGGAAACCGCCAGCACGATCACAATGATCCCAAGAACGACCCAAACCACGATGTAAGGAATGAAGTTCATTACGGTCCTCCAGAAACGTGCAATAAGCGTTGTATTGCAATTCACAAACTCGACGACCGGTCCCCGGTACGCCTCGCCAAGCATGTCTTAACCAGAATTCATAATGCACCGTTTGTTATTGACTCTTCGCATCTCTCTCCGCACATGCGAGTATCGCCCTGCGACCGCCATTACCGAGGTTCCGTTTTGAGCTTCCGCTTCATTAGAAAGCATAGCCCTCCTGACCCGTGGTTTCAACTGCGAGTCGCCCCGGCCTCTTGGGGGTTGCAGTGCGGCGTGTTTTCGCCTCTCTGAGGAGACCGCATGAATCCTAATGGAGAATTATGGCCGAAGGTTCATAGCGAGAACCAAGATTGGCAATCTGGGCTAAGACTTGACTGCGATTCCTTGAATCTCAAAGTGCGCGCCGAAAAGCAGTGGCCCCGACCCAATGAACGCGCGTGCCGGCAGGGGTTCCTGGAAATATGTGCGATAGATCGCATTGAACTTGTCGAAAAGCCCGACGTCCGGACAAAAAGACCTGGACGTACACCAAATCCTGCATGCTCAATCCAGCCTTTCCGAGGGTGTCGCGAATGCTACCCATCAAGATGCGGACTTCGCTCTCGATATCGCTGGGGACTTTCTTTGTGGCCGGATCGGCCGCAATATGTCCCGCTAGATAGAAAGTGTCTCTCACAAGCACTCCCATGCTGAAGGGAAGCGGCGAACCAAATCCTGATGGCGGCGGAATGTGAACACGATTCTGCGAAGTTGTCATATGTCCTCTTTTTCTTGCTGATCAGAAGGGAAGCGCCCTACGCGGCGGTTACTCGCCGCAACACCGGAATTCTCGCTCGCCGAAGAACATCTTCCACGACTGTCTCTCGGAGGCGCGAGGCGTCGTAATCGAATTGCAGGCGGTTCGTCTGGGGATCGAAATGGAATTTCTGCAAGCCGTAAGTATTTGCAAATTCGCCCAACGCACGGAATTGCTCCCGTTCGAGGGGACGCTGCAGTTCGTACGTGACGCTCATAAATGTCATACGCTGAATTATAACACCGGCCCTCGGCTGCGCTCATAGCTCGACGCGTCGCAAACGCAGCGCATTGCTGATCACCGACACCGAGCTGAATGTCATCACCGCGCTGGCAAGGATCGGGCTGAGCAGCAAGCCGAAGAAAGGATAAAGCACGCCCGCTGCAATCGGGACGCCCACCGAGTTGTACACGAATGCGAAAAACAGATTCTGACGAATGTTGCGCATCGTTGCGCGACTGAGCGTCCTGGCGCGGACGATTCCGCGCAAATCTCCGCGCAGCAGCGTGATTCCGGCGCCTTCCATGGCTACGTCTGTTCCTGTTCCCATGGCGATGCCGACATCGGCCTGAGCGAGCGCCGGGGCGTCATTGACTCCATCTCCGGCCATCGCAACGACGTGCCCCTCCCTTTGCAGTTGCTTGATGATGTCCCCTTTCGCTTCGGGCAGGACCTCGGCGCGAACCTCTTCGATGCCGAGTTTCCTCGCCACAGCGTCAGCCGTCGCGCGCGAATCTCCGGTGAGCATCATGATGCGGAGCCCCTGCTTGTGCAGCTTTTCGATTGCTTCCGGCGTAGTGGACTTAACCGGATCAGCAACGCCGATCAGGCCGCTGGCAACTCCGCCGACGGCGATGAAAATCACGCTCTCGCCGGCAGCTTCCATCGACTTCGCGCGTTGATCGAGGATGCCAATGTCGATGCCAAGTTCGATGAAAAGTGCGCGATTCCCGAGCGCGGCGCTCCTGCCATCCACCATTGCAGTCACGCCTTTTCCTGTGCGCGAATGGAAATCCGTGACGTCTCCTGACCGGATGCCGCGCTCCGTCGCAGCGGCAAGAATCGCTGCAGCCAGCGGGTGCTCGCTAGAGCGTTCGAGTGACACTGCGGCTTGCAGAACACGTTCCTCGACCCATCCCGGCGCGGCGACCACGGACGTAACGCGAGGATGTCCTTCTGTCAGCGTTCCCGTCTTGTCCACGACAAGCGTATCCACCTTTTCAAGCAGTTCGAGCGCTTCGGCGTTTTTGACAAGCACGCCCGCAAGCGCTGCCCGGCCCGTGCCCACCATGATAGCCATCGGCGTTGCAAGCCCAAGCGCGCACGGGCAAGCGATAATCAGGACCGCCACGGCGTTTAGCAAGGCATGGGCCATCCTTGGCTCTGGACCGAATGCGCCCCATAGAACAAACGTGATAACCGCCACCAGCACGACCGCTGGAACAAAATAGCCGGCGACGCGGTCCGCAAGCTTCTGCACGGGAGCGCGACTGCGTTGCGCTTCGCTTACCATCCGCACAATTTGCGCGAGCAACGTTTCGCTTCCCACGCGCTCAGCGCGCAGTATGAATGTTCCCATCCCATTCACGGTTCCTGCGACTGCTTTGTCGCCGGTGGACTTTTCCACGGGAATCGGCTCGCCAGTCATCAGCGACTCGTCCACGGCGCTCGATCCATCCGTCACGACGCCGTCCACGGGCACTTTTTCTCCGGGCCGTATGCGAACGATGTCGCCGCGCTCGATGCGTTCCACGGGAACGTCGATTTCGGTTCCATCGGCGCGCACAAGCCGCGCTGTTCTTGGCGAGAGCTTCAGCAACAAACGAATCGCGTTTGACGTTCGGCCACGCGCGCGTAATTCGAGCACTTGCCCGAGCAGAACCAACGAGGTGATCGCAGCCGCCGCCTCGAAGTATATGGGCGCTTCTCCATTCATCCCGCGGAACGATGCGGGGAAAATTCCCGGCAGCAGGACCGCGATAACGCTATAGACGTACGCGGTTCCGGTGCCAAGGGCAATCAGCGTGAACATATTCAAGCTTCGATTGACCAACGAAGCCCAGCCGCGCTCGAAAAATGGCCATCCGGCCCAGATCACCACCGGCGTCGCGAGCAACAATTCAATCCATCCGATCGCGCGCAAGGAAAGGAATCTCTGCACAGGTTGGCCGGGAATCATGTTGGACATTCCCAGAAAAAGGACTGGAATCGTGAGAGCGACGCTGATCCAGAACCTCCGCGTCATTAGAGCAGGCTCGAGGTTCTCTTCTTCCTCGACGACGGCAGTTCTTGGCTCAAGAGCCATGCCGCAGATCGGACACGAACCTGGCGCGGGCCGAACTATCTCCGGATGCATCGGACATGTGTACTCGATGCGCGTTGCGGGAGCTGAAGGAACTGCAAGCTCTAGCGCCATTCCACACCTGGGGCACGGGCCAGGATGATTCTGCCGTACCTCAGGGTCCATCGGGCAGGTATAAACGCACTCTGATGCTCCGGGCGTCTCAGTTTTCGCACGGGTGCCAACAGATTCTTGCGCAACATGCGAGACGGGAATGCTAGGAGAAGTCGCGAACTGAGCGGAAGGCGTCTTGGGGAGCGTGTTGGCTCCGCCAAGTTGGACCATTTGAATGTGCCCGCGCATCGGGACGCGCGTCTTTGCGGTTAAATATTTCCCAGGCTCGGCGCGGAATTTCGCGGCGCAGCCCGCGCAGCAGAAATAGTAGGTCTTCCCGCCGTGTTCAACGGTGGCCTTAGCCCGGTCAGGCGAAACCGTCATCCCGCAAACTGGATCTCGCTCCATCATCACTCCAACTGCCGCTGCTTGCGCCTTATTGCATTATTCGGATCGCTAAACATAATCCCTGATGTGGTCCTATCCCGTATATTAGAAATCTTTCCGTCCTTTGTTTTCAGCCACTTGCGGCCAATTCTAATCCCTGTACCGTATATTAGAAACTCCCGGCCCCTCATCTGATTCCCCTGCCTAGCCAGAGAGCTGCCCCAACTGACGCTAACACAATCGCGCGCCAAATTCAGTGACGGCGGACACGCAGATGAGTGTCGCAAGAGCAGTGAAAGCAAGTGCCCAGGGAAGCGCCCTTCGCGGAACTTTTACGTCCAGCACAGCGTACATCAATAGAGCAACGAACAATGTGAAGTTGGAGGACGGCAATGGGTCCAAACGGGACGAACGGCGGCACAGCCAAGAACGGCAAAAACGGCCGCAAGCGGCGCAAGCGACTGATCATATTTGGCGGTATCGGCGTGGTGGTGCTGGTGCTAATCGTGGTCGCGACGTCGGCGCTGCGTCCTAGCCGGACTATCGATCCCGACAAGCTGGCTGCTGTCGAACGAGGCGACATCGCGCGGTCCGTTGTGGCCACGGGCAAAATCGAGCCGCTCACGAAGGTGGAAGTCAAATCAAAGGCCAGCGGCATTGTGGAAAAAATCTACGTGGACGCGGGAGACCGCGTCAAGGTGGGTCAAGTACTCGCCGAGCTTGATAAAGAACAGCTTCGGTCAAATGTGGACGAAGCAAGGGCGAACCTCGAAGCGGCGGAGGCCGCGCAAGAAGCTGCCGAGGCTGCATATCAGAAGAATCTGGTGGAAGCAGAAGGTCCCGATGTTCCGTTCTTGAAGCAGGATATGGACCGCGCGCACGACCTTTTCAAACAGGGACTGATCGCACAGAACGTGATGCAAGATGCCGAAAAGAATTATCAATTGGCATTGAACAAGCAGATGTCCGCGCAACGCAGCGCACAGATGAGCAAGGCGCAAGTAGCGCAAGCGAAGGCGCAAGTGGCGCAAGCAAAGGCGGCGCTCTCGAACGCGAATGAAAACCTGCAGTACTCGACGGTCACGAGCCCTATCGAGGGCGTCGTGCTCAGCAGGGATGTGGAAGTCGGCGACGCTGTCAGTTCGATCCTCGTGCTCGGCTCGCAAGCGACTCTTGTGATGACGCTGGGAGACACCAGTGAGGTCTATGTCCGCGGGAAAGTGGACGAGGCCGACATCGGCAAGGTTTACATGGGGCAGGCGGCGCACACCGTGGTCGAATCGTTCAAGGACAAAACGTTTCAGGGCAAGGTGACGAAGATCTCTCCGCTCGGGCTGGAGAAGGACAACGTAACGACATTCGAGGTCCGCGTGTCGATCTCGAATCCTACCGGCGAATTGCGCGCCAACATGAGCGCCAATGCCGAAATCATCCTCGAAGAGAAGAAGAACGTCCTGTTGATTCCCGAGAGTGCGGCGATATTCGATAAGGACAAATCCGTATCCGTCGAAATCCCCGATCCCAAGGCTGACAACGGCCGCAAAAAAATCGCCGTGAAGCTCGGCATTTCCAATGGCGTTAAGACGGAAGTCGCCTCTGGCCTGAACGAAGGCCAAAAGGTGATCTTGCAGTAGGCGCGTCCGGTCCGAAAGGGAATCAGATCCATGAATTTCCGCGACCTGCTGAACGACACATTGCGAACTCTCTGGGCGCACAAGCTGCGAACCTTCCTGACGATGTTCGGAATCACGTGGGGGATCATTTCCATCACGCTGATGGTCGCGGCCACGCAAGGGCTTCGCGTCGGGCTGAAGAAAAATTCGGAAAGTTTTGGCAAAGACATCATGATTTTCTTCGCGGGCCGGACGAGCATGCAGGCGGGCGGCATGCGCGCCGGACGCGACATTCACTGGAATGATTACGACCACCTGACGGTGTTGGCGCAATCGCCCGCCTGCCGTTACGTGCTTCCCGAAGTTGGCAACCACGTTCCGTTGCGGAGCCGCTATAACAGCGGCGACCTGCTAGTGGCCGGTTCGTTGCCACCGTTCGCCGAAGCACGCAGCATCGACGTGGGCGAGGGCCGTTTCTACAACGAGGAGGACGATGCCAACGTCAATCGCGTTGCGTTCATAGGTAGCGATGCGAAGAAACAGCTTTTCGGGAGCCGCCCTGCGATCGGGGAGACTCTCTGGATCCAGGACGTTCCATACCGCGTGATCGGCGTGATGCGGCCGAAGAATCAGAATTCCAGCTACGACGGCCAGGACATTCGAAAAATCTTCATCCCTTACAGCGCAATCATTCGTGACTTTCCCAATCGCCCGCCCGCGCCGCCGCACACGATTGACCGCTTGTTGATCGTTCCCAAGTCACTCGGACTGCACAAGGATTGCGAGCGCGAATCGCGCGCGGCGCTTGCCCTGCTTCATCATTTCGATCCGAAGGACGAGGAAGCCGCCAGCGTTTGGGACACGATCAAGGGGGCGGAGGCAAATGCGCTCATCATGGACGGCATGGAGTATTTCATGGGCGCGGTTGGGATCATCACGCTCTTTCTCGGCGGGCTCGGCGTGATGAATGTGATGCTGGTCGCCGTGCGTGAACGCACGCGGGAGATCGGCGTCCGAAAGGCGCTTGGCGCCACACGGCAGGCAATCCTAAGCCAGTTTTTTGTCGAGACCCTGATCATTGCGTTTCTCAGCGGCGGAATCGGGATGGGCATCGCGTACGGATTGTGCGCCGTCGTGGACCTGTTGCCGATGCCGGAGGTCTTCGCGGGATTGTTGCCGACGTGGGAGTCGGGAGTGCTGTCGTTCGTTTTGCTGGGAACGATCGCGGTGCTTTCGGCGCTCTATCCGGCAAACCGGGCAGCGGCCGTTGACCCCATTGAAGCACTGCGGTACGAGCCGGGAGGGTAGCAGGATGTTCGAAGAGATTCTCAAACAGGCATGGATCTCGCTGCGTCGGCAGCCGGTTCGCAGTTGCCTGACGATGGCTGGAATCGTCTGGGGAATCGTCGCTGTCACGATGCTGCTCGCCTATGGCTCTGGATTCCGCGCGGTTTTGATGTCCACCTTCGAAGTGTTTGGCAACAATATCACCCTCTGTTGGCGCGGCACCACGAGCGAGCAGGCAGGCGGCGAACGCGCGGGCAAGCAAGTGAAATTCGAGCGGGAAGACATTGAAGCAATTCGGGCAGGCGCAACTTTCGTCAAGCAGGTCTGCCCGGAGACTGTCAGGTGGCTCGGCATTTCGCACGAGGAGCGCGTGGCGAATACAGCCATCCGCGGCGTCTGCCCCGAATATGGGGAGATGCGAAACGAGATCCCCATCGAGGGCCGGTGGCTGAATCCGGATGATGAAGTGAACAGGCACCGCGTCGTGTTCCTGGGAGCCATCATCAGAAAGAAGCTCTTTTCGCGCATGCCCGCCGTCGGCGAAACAGTTCGCATCAACGGAGCGGCCTTCACCGTCGTCGGCACAATGGACCGGAAATTCCAGGACAGCAACTACTTTACGAGCGACGACGAATCGGCCTGGATTCCTTACTCGACAGCCGGCGATTTGTGGGACACGAAGTCCGCCAGCGTGATCGTGTTTAGCGCGATTGCGCCCGGTTTTGAAGCCAAGGCAGGCAAGCAGGTTCTAGCGATCCTCGCTGATCGTCAGCACTTCTCGCCCACCGACAAACGCGCCGCGCCAATGGATAGCATGGCGGAGTACCGCCCGTTGTACGAAGTGATTTCGTACGGCCTGGAGTTCCTGCTGCTGCTCGTGGGCCTTCTGACGCTCGGGATTGGCGGTGTCGGCGTGATGAACATCATGCTGGTGACGGTCAACGAGCGCATCCGCGAAATTGGTTTGCGCCGGGCGCTGGGCGCGCGACGCAGACATATCCGGATGCAGTTCCTCGCGGAGGCATTGGCGCTGACGGTGATGGGCGGCATTGTTGGCGTATTGGCTTCGGTTGGGATCGGCGCTGCGATTGGCACTTTGCCATTCCTGGGCCCCGCCTATGAAGACACATCTGGCCGGGTGGACATTCACATGCAAGTTTCGTGGGAGATTCTTGTTGCGTCGGTGGCCGTGCTGATCGTCGTGGGTGTGCTAAGCGGCCTCGTTCCCGCGATGCGCGCTGCCAAACTCGACCCTGTGGAAGCTCTTCGCTACGAATGAACCGTTGCGTGGGTTAAGCCTTACTTCTCCTTGAGCGCCGAATCGAAGTAAGCAATCATTTCGGCGCTGGTCCAATCCTGCGGGCCGACGATCTTGCGGTCGATGCGTCCACGCTTGTCGATAACGAAGGTCTCCGGATACATCGTAGTTCCGTATCCAATTGCAATCTGCTTGGAAGGGTCGCGATATGTGGGGAAGCCAATCGAGTAAGTCTTCAGGAAGTCGTCGTAAGCTGTTTGGTCCTCATCGACACTAACTCCGAGAACAGTTCCGCCGAGCGGAGCGATCCGCTGTTGCAGCGCGTTGAGCGACGGCGCTTCGTCCACGCATGGCGGGCACCACGTCGCCCAGAAATTCAGGACGACCACTTTTCCGCGCAAATCGGCGAGCCGGGAAGCTTTTCCGTCGAGCGTGAATGGGAAGTCCTTCGCGGGGCTTCCGTGCAAACTTGGCTCGCCCTGCCGATAATCCGGGTGAACGAAGAGCACGGCAAGCGCCGCGATGAACGCGGCCACGACTCCTGTTTCGAGTTTCCGTTTCAATCCATTATCCAAGCGCCTATAATAATAGTGATTTCGACCAGCCGGAAGCGAGCAATTTAGTAACCCCCGCGCGGATTGGAACTCAAAAACTTTGGTCTCCGCCATTATTCCCGCTCGAAATGAGGAAGCATCAATAGCGCGCGCGGTCGAATCGGTGGCTGCGCAGCCTGACGTGGCCGAGGTCATTGTCGTCAACGATCAATCCACGGATGCGACCGCTGCGATACTGGCCGGGCTGGAGGCGCGAATCCCGAAGCTGAAGATTCTCGAATCGGGTGAGCTGCCCGCCGGGTGGGTCGGCAAGAATCATGCAGCATCGGTCGGCGCTGCCGCTGCGCGCGGCGACTGGCTGCTCTTCACCGATGCCGACACTTATCATTTCCCTGGTTCGACGCGACGCGCATTGAACGATGCCGTGGACAACAATACGGTGTTGGTCTCCTATTCGCCCGAGCAGGAGATGCACACGTTTTGGGAGCGCGCCCTGATTCCTTTTGTTTATTGCCGGCTAGCCACGCGATTCCCTTTTGACGAAGTGAGCGATCCGGAGCGTTCCAATGCCGCCGCAAATGGGCAGTATCTGATGATTTTGCGCGACGTGTATGAAGCCGCAGGAGGTCATGCGGCAGTCGCCGGAGAGGTTTTGGAGGACGTCGCGCTCGCGCAACGGGTGAAAAAGGCCGGTTACCGAATTTACTTCACTGCGCCGTTTGGCACTGTCCGCACGCGAATGTACCGGTCATTTGGCGCCATGTGGGAAGGTTGGACAAAGAATCTGTACTTGTTGATGGGTGGGAAGTTCAATGCGCCGGCTTGGGCGATTGCTTCGACGCTAGCTTTGCTTGGTTGCGCCTCTTTCATGTATAAGCAATCGCTGCGCGCCCATGACATGCCGTTTTTTTGGGGTGTGACCGCGCTTTGCGTGGCCTTGTTGCACGTCCGTTACGGCGTTGACCTGTACAAGAATCTCTATCCCAGGTCGTACATCAGATACTATCTAGTGGCCACGGCGCTTTATGCTGCTATGTACATCGCTTCCTGGTGGAAAAACACCCGGGGGAAAGTTGTTTGGAAGGGCAGGGAGTATCCGGCGCGGGTACATTCAGGGACATCGTGAGAGCTTGCGATCCGCTATTTTGAAGGGATGCCATGATTCGTGTGACGCGCAAAGTCGAATTCTCAGCCGCGCATTTTTATCACAATCCCAGTTTATCGCCGGAAGAGAACCGGCGAATATTCGGAAAGTGCAATAATCCGCGCGGGCACGGCCATAATTACGTCCTCGAAGTCACGATTGCGGGTGAGCCCGATCCGACCACGGGAATGGTGCTTGACTTGAAGGAACTGAAAGACATCCTGCAGCGTGAAGTGGTGGATCGAATGGACCACCGCCACCTGAATTACGAAGTGCCGGAGCTTGTCGGGCAGATTCCGACGTGCGAAAGCATCGCAGCGGTGATTTGGAATCTTCTGGCGCCCAAGATCTCGCAAGGCAAACTGGACCGCGTGCGGGTGTACGAATCCCCGGACTTGTTCGCGGATTGCACATCGGATGGCGATGCAAGCGCCAGAGGAGGCCGCGCGTGAAAATATCTCTCACGCGGCGTTACCGGTTCGCGGCTTCGCACAGGCTCTATAGCCCTAAGTTGAGCGAGGCAGAAAATCGCCGTGTTTACGGTAAATGCAGCAACCCGTACGGACACGGGCACAATTATGTGGTCGAGGTGACGCTCACGGGGCCTGTGGACCCAGCCACGGGGATGGTCGCGAATCTTGGCGAACTGGACCCGTTTGTCGAACGCGAAGTGATTGACGTTTTCGACCACAAGAACTTGAATGAAGAAGTTGCGGAATTCCAGGATGGTGTTCCCACCGCGGAAAACCTCGTCCGCGCAATTTATCGCAGGCTCGAGAAGTTTCCGGCGGCGCGGCTCGACCGAGTACGCGTGGAAGAGACCAGCAACAACAGTTTCGAATTGTCGAGAGACGAAGCGCAGGGGCATCCTGCGGATTGATAAGGAGTCTTAGCGATGAGCGAATCTACTGAAATTGTAATTCCCGAAAAGGCGGAGACGGAGAGCATCGCCGATCTTGTGCGCCGGATCTTGATTCAACTTGGCGAAGATCCCAATCGTGAAGGCCTGCGGCGCACGCCCGAACGGTACGAGAAAGCTCTCCGCTTCCTCACTGGTGGCTATCGCCAGGACCCGGACAAGCTGTTGAATGGCGCGATGTTCAACGTCTGCTACGATGAAATGGTTGTTGTGAAAGACATCGAAGTTTACAGCCTTTGCGAGCATCACCTGTTGCCGTTTTTCGGGCATTGCCATGTCGCCTACATCCCAAGCAAGAAAGTGGTCGGGCTGAGCAAAATTGCCCGCCTCGTGAATATGTACGCGCGGCGCTTGCAGATTCAGGAGCGATTGACGAGTCAGATCGCGAACGCGATCCAGGAAAAGCTCAGCCCGGAAGGCGTGGGAGTGATCCTGGAAGCGCGGCATCTTTGCATGGTGATGCGCGGCGTCGAAAAACAACAATCCACCGCCACCACCAGCACAATGCTGGGCGTATTCCGGGAATCCAAACAGACGCGCGACGAGTTTCTGTCCCTGGTCCGCAACCGAAAGCCGTGAGAGCCGATCATTCGCAGTCAGCGCAAGAGGCCGGCCCGGCCCGAATCCCTTCGGAAATTGCTTTGCGCTGACGTATCTATGTGCTAGCATTTTTGATGTCGAAGAAGAGACAGAGAGCGTAAAGCAGGGCGCGACGTTTTTGGGGGAGGAGCCAGTTGAGCGAAGCCAAATCGGGTTTGATCGAGCAGTTCCGGATTCATGCGAATGACACAGGGTCGCCGGAAGTGCAGATTGCTCTATTGAGCGAGCGCATCAGCTATCTCACCACTCACCTAAAGTCCCATGTAAAGGACCATGCCTCGCGGCGCGGGTTGATCATGATGGTCAACAAGCGGCGGCGGCTATTGGACTATTTGATACGGCGCGACCCGGATCGGTACCGCGAGATTGTGGAACGACTTAGCCTGCGCAAATAGCACGGATTGCCCGAGCGGTTTTCCCTGCCGCGATAATCATCTCCGCGAACGACAAGCAGCTAGGGGTGTGCGCGGACGCGCAAAGCCGTGCAGCGCGAGGTCTATCGCCTGGTAATTTCCCGCTCCGTTTCCTCTGCTTTTGTCCTCTTCGCAATAGTTCCCGAGAGTCGTCTCTCGTATCTGGACGTTGTCCCCGGTGAGCCGGGGCAGAAGGATGTGATGTGATGTTTGAACAAGTGAGTGTTGAAATCGGCGGACGCAAGCTGACGTTTGAGACCGGCAAGATGGCCCGACAGGCGCATGGTTCGGTTGTGGCGCGTTATGGCGATACAGTCGTGCTGGCGACGGCCTGCATGGACAACAAAGCCACTGAAAAAGATTTTCTCCCCCTCACGGTGGACTACCGCGAATACACCTATTCCGCCGGGAAAATTCCGGGTGGATTTTTCAAGCGTGAAGGCCGCCCCTCGGAGCGCGAGATTTTGGTCTCGCGTCTTACCGACCGGCCGCTTCGGCCGCTCTTCCCGGAAGGCTGGTCCACGGAAACCCAGATTGTCGCGATGGTTCTTTCCGCCGACAGCGAGAATGACCCCGATGTCATCGCCGTCACGGCCGCTTCCGCCGCGCTTTTTATTTCGAAGATTCCCTTTGATAGGCCGGTGGCGGCAGTACGCGTCGGATCGCTCGATGGCAAACTGGTTGTGAACCCCACCGTTGCGGAGCAGAAGACCAGCCTGATGAACATTGTGATTGCCGGAACGGAAGACGCGATTGTGATGGTCGAATCCGGCGCGCTGGAGATTTCCGAGGAGACGGTGGCGGACGCCCTGGAATTCGGCCACACCGAAATCCGCAAGATTATAGCGGTGATTCGCGAATTGCACAGCCGTGTCCACACGGAAAAAATCGTCGTCACTCCTCCTGCGTTCGATGAAGAACTCTACAAGCAGATGACCGGGCAGTATGGCGAACGCCTTCGCGATGCTCTCGATACCGCAAAGCACCCGAAGCTAGAAAGCTACGGGTTGGTGGATGCAATCAAGGAAGAAATCCTCGCTCCCATTCCCGAGGAAGAGGAAGAGCGCCGGACGCTGGCCAGCCGTGCTTTTGAACGCCTGCGCGAGCGCATCTTCCGCGACGATATTCTGATCCGGCGTCGGCGCCCTGACGCGCGCCCGTTCGACAAAATTCGCCAGATCACCTGCGAGGTGGGCGTGCTACCTCGCGTCCACGGTTCGGCTCTTTTCACGCGCGGCGAGACACAGTCGCTCGCCACGGCCACACTCGGAACGAAGGAAGACATGCAGCGCCTCGATTTGCTTTTCGAGGAAGAGGCGTTCAAGCGCTTCATGCTTCACTACAATTTCCCGCCGTTCTCGGTAGGCGAAGTGAAATTCCTCCGCGGGCCGGGACGCCGTGAAATTGGCCACGGCGCATTGGCGGAGCGCTCGCTCGCGAACCTGCTTCCCGCCGAGGCTGATTTCCCCTATGCGGTGCGGGTGGTTTCGGACATCCTTGAATCGAACGGCTCTTCCTCGATGGCGAGTGTTTGCGGCGGCTCCCTGGCCTTGATGGACGCGGGCGTGCCCATGAAATCCGCCTGTGCTGGAATCGCGATGGGGCTGGTTGTGGAAGGCGGCAACTACGCCGTCCTGACGGACATTGCCGGCGCCGAAGATCACTACGGAGACATGGACTTCAAGGTTGCCGGCACGCGGCAGGGGATCACGGCTCTCCAGATGGATATCAAGGTCACGGGCGTGAGTATTGCCATGATGCGCGAAGCATTGGCTCAGGCCCGCCAGGCCCGTCTGGAAATCCTCGACACGATGGAAAGCACTCTTGCAACCGCGCGGCCGGAGATTTCCACGTACGCGCCGCACCTCCACATGCTGAGTATCCCCACCGATAAGATTCGCGACCTGATCGGCCCGGGCGGAAAGAAGATTCGCTCGATCATTGAAGCAACCGGCGTGAAGATCGACGTCATGGACGATGGAAAGGTTCACGTCTTCGCCGCGAATGGCACGGCTGCCGACGAAGCTTTGAAGATGATTCGCGATGTGACCGCCACCGCCGAGATCGGCAAAACGTATCTCGGCAAGGTCGTGCGCATCGCGGAGTTCGGCGCGTTCGTCGAAATTTTCCCCGGCACCGATGGCCTGCTGCATATCAGCGAGATTGCGGATCAAAGAATCCGGGCGGTCCGCGACGAGCTGAAGGAAGGTGATCAGATACTCGTGAAAGTCCTCGCAATCGAGGGGAACAAGATTCGTTTGAGCCGCAAGGCTGTTCTCCGCGAGCAGCGCGACAAACAAGCGAAGCACGAGGTTGCTGGCTAGCAGCAAGCGGTCAAGAGCGCTTAGCTCGCAGGGCTCCGCGCAGGGAAGGAAATCAGAGGGAGACGAGAAATCGTCTCCCTTTTTTATTCGTCGCTGCTTGTGATGCGTTCGATGCGCGCCCCGACGGAACTCAACTTCTCTTCGATTCGTTCGTAGCCGCGGTCGATATGATAGACGCGGTCGATCCACGTCGTGTTGTTCGCCACCAGCCCCGCGAGCACCAGTGACGCGCTGGCACGCAGATCCGACGCCGTCACGGGGGCGCCGCTCAAGGGCGTGGGTCCCGTGACGGTTGCCAGGTTTCCCTCGATCGAAATGTTTGCGCCCATCCGAACCATTTCGCTGGCGTGAAGGTACCGGTTCTCAAAGATCGTTTCGCGAATGCGGGATACGCCCTGCGCCTGCGTCGCGAGCGCCATGAACTGCGCCTGCATGTCTGTCGCGAATCCTGGGTACTCCTCGGTGGTAACGTTGGCAGCCGATAGCTTCTTCACGGCGCGTACCCGGAGCGCATCTTTTCGCTCCGCATGGATATCGACGCCGCATTCCTTGAGTTTTTCCGTGAGCGCAGTGAGATGGTTTGGGTCGCAATCGGTCAGTAGGAGTTCGCCTCCGGTGATTGCTCCGGCAATCAAAAAAGTGCCCGCTTCGATTCGGTCGGGAATCACGGTGTGGTCCGCGCCGTGAAGGCTCTCAACTCCGGTGACGTGGATCGTGGTTGTTCCCGCGCCTTCAATTTCCGCTCCCATTTTCACAAGCAGCTTGGCGAGGTCGGCAACTTCCGGTTCGCGCGCTGCATTTTCGAGGATGGATTCACCTTCGGCCAGAACTGCCGCTGTTAGAACATTCTCGGTTCCCGTGACTGTGATTCTTGGAAAACGAAACTTTGCTCCCCGCAAGCGGCTGGCGCGTGCCTCCACGTAGCCGTGGTCGACGGAAATCCGCGCCCCAAGGCTCTCGAGTGCCTGGATATGGATGTCGATCGGGCGCGCGCCAATCGCGCATCCCCCCGGCAGCGAAACGCGCGCGTAACCGAAGCGCGCGACGAGAGGCCCCAGCGTGAGTACCGATGCGCGCATCGTCTTGACAAGCTCGTAGGGCGCTTCACCATTGGCGACTGTTTCGGCCCGAATTGTGAATTCGCTTGGCGGGATATCGGGGCTTTCCACGGTGCAACGCATGTGCGCGAGCAGCTTTGCCATGGTGATGATGTCGCGCACGCGAGGAATGTTTCGCAGGTGCACAGGTTCTGGGGTTAGGAGCGCCGCCGCCATTTCTGGAAGGGCTGCGTTTTTTGCCCCGCTGATTCTGACCGTGCCCTCGAGTCTGCGCCCGCCTTGGATTTTGAATCGGTCCATTCTATTTTCCTTGCTGGCTGCCTGCCTTCCTTCTGGACTTTGCCAGTTCGAGCACTCGGCGCACGTTGCCGCATGATTCCTCAAGCAGTTGTCGCGCCTGGTTCGTGGTCGTGCCCGCCTTGAGCATCACGATTGCGATGGGCAAATCGTGCCTCGCCTGGCGCAATGTGCGTGTCGCGACGGACGTGTTCACACCAGTAGCTTCCTCCAGGATTCGCGCTGCGCGCTGACGTAACTTCCGGTTCGTCAATGCAACATGCACCATCCAGTTCCCATACGTTCTTCCGAGCCGAACCATCGCGGCTGTTGAGAGCATGTTGAGCGCCATCTTCTGTGCTGTTCCAGCTTTCAATCGCGTCGAGCCGGAAATCGCTTCGGCCCCTGTATCGGGCGCGATAGCAATCCGCGATTCTCGCGCAAGAGGTGAATTTGAAATTGACGCCACGCCAACCGTGATCGCGCCGCAACGCCGTGCGGCACGCAATGCGCCTAACACGTACGGTGTTCTCCCACTGGCCGAAAGACCCACAACCACATCGTGCCGCGATACTCCTGCCCGCTTCAAATCGCGCGCGCCATCTGGTGCGGAGTCTTCAGCTTCTTCGGCTGGATGGCGCAGCGCCCGGTCGCCGCCTGCGACAATCGCTTGGACTGTTTTCGGCGAGATGCCAAAGGTCGGTGGACACTCCGCGGCATCCTGAGCCGCAAGCCTCCCGCCAGTACCCGCGCCAACGTAGAACAATCGCCCACCGCGTGCAAGAGACACCACAATCGCGTCAACAGCCCGCGCGACATCCGGCAACACGCGCCGCACGGCCAGCGCCACTGCTGAATCCTCACGATTCAAAACTCGCAAGATTTCGAGCGTCGATTTTCGATCCAGGTCGCGCGAGCGCGAGTTGCGCTGCTCAGTCTTCGAAGTTCTCAAGGAGCTCCCCGCCAAGATTGATTATAGCGGCATGGAAAGTTTCGTGAGCGCCAAGGGGCGCACTCACGGGTGAATTGTGCCGAGGGAGTCACCGTGCGGTCGAATGCTCGCTAGCGAGTCCGAGCGATTCGACGATGGCGTCGTGAAGCTCGGGGCGAACCTTGCGAATCTTCTCGTTCGCTCTCGTCGGGTTCACGCGATTCGTCAACAGGATCACGAAGAGTTCCCGCTGCGGGTCGATCCATATGGAGGTGCCCGTAAATCCCGTGTGACCAAAACTGGTGGACGAAAAGTACCGGCCTGACGATGATGGTTGCACTGGCACGTCCCAACCGAGGGTTCGCGCGGACTCGCCAATCTGCTGGCGCGCGGTGAACTTCTCAATCGTTGCGCAAGCGAGAAGGCGATGATGCGCGTAGATTCCACCATTGAGCATCATCTGCGCAAAAGCCGCAATGTCGCCTGCCGTCGAAAAAAGTCCTGCGTGGCCTGCAACGCCGCCCATGGCCCATGCGTTTTCGTCGTGCACTTCACCCTGAACCTGCCGCTTGCGGAAGGCCGCGTCGAATTCCGTAGGCGCGATTTGCGAGCGGAGGGCCGCGGGAGGATTGAAGTACGTTCGTTTCATATTCAGAGGCGCAAAAACCGCGGACTTCGCGAAAGCATCAAGAGATTTCCCGGTCAAGCGCTCGACAATGGCTCCGAGAAGAATGAAGCCGGGATCGGAGTATTCGACCTGTTTGCCCGGCTCTCGCACCAATGGCTCCGCTATCGCGCGCGTGAGAATCGCGTTTCGGCCCTTGGTGTCCTTAAAGTATTCACGGATGCCCGGAAGTCCCGAATCGTGCAAAAGCAGCATGCGAACCGTGACTCGCGCGCGCCATGCGGGGTCGGGGTCACGCTTTGCTGCGGCGGGCCATTCGGGCAAGTAGCGCCCGACGGGCGCGTCGAGGTCGATGCGATTCTGCTCGGCAAGCATCATGACGGCGGTCGTCGTCACGATCGGTTTCGTCAGGGAAGCGACATCGTAGATTGTGTCCCCGGTGACCGCGGGAGCCTTGGCGTCGCGAGAGAGTTTTCCGAATGCGTGCAGTGCAAGTTGTCCTCGAAGGCCGATGGCCAAAACTCCGCCAGGGAAAGCGTCATCGGCGACCGCGCGATCGAGAAGATCGTAAGCAGGTTTTAGGCGCGCGGCCATCGCGGCAGGCGCAGGCTCCAGTGTCATGGGATGCGCGGCAACTGAAAGCCCGTCACCGCGGCGCACGGTTCCCGGGACGGTGACGGGGATTTTTCCCCCGATAGGAACCTGCCCGAAAAGGGCTCGCACCGCAGCGCGCTGAGCAACGTCATTCGTCGAAAATTCCGAGAGCCATGTCTTGGCGTTCGGGAATCGTTCGATGAGGTACGGGCTGCCGAGAGAAATCATCGCGACAGGTTTCCCAGTTGCAATCAACTGGTTTACGAATGCGCGTTGATCTTCCGGCATGCCGACATTGCCTTTGCGGTCCGCAACTCGCACAAAGAGAGCGGCAATTGCCACGTCGTATGTCTCCGGTGGCGGCAGCTTCAGCGTCTCGACTCCGCAGAATTGGGTATCGGCGCGCAGCGTTTTCAGTGAATCCACACGCCAGCGAATTTCCGGCTCGATCGTTTCGCCGGGATACGCGTCCCGGTCCGCGGAGAGCGCGACCAGGAGAACGCGCATCGGGCGTGTTGCGTCGAGCGGGACTAGCCCGGCGGCATCGCGGAGGAGAGTGACCCCGCGGTCGGCAATGGATTGCGCTTCCGTTTCATACTTCGGCAAACCAAATTCTTCGTTCAATCTTGCAACGTCCACGAGTCGATTCTTGTTGAGTTCCAGCCGCGCCTTTGCCTGGAGAATGCGCCGCACGGACTCATCGATTCGCTTTTCGGAAATGCGCCCGCTCCCGACTGCATCTTCCAACCCTGCCATAGCGGCGTCCGGGGCAGGCGGCATCAGGATCACATCCACGCCAGCTTCGACAGCACGAACGGCCGCTTCGCCGGGCGGATAGAGCGACGTCACTCCGCCCATGTCCATCGCGTCAGTGACGATAAGCCCTCGAAACTTCATTTCGTTACGAAGGAGCCCTGTCAGAATCGCGTGGGAGAGCGTCGCGGGAATGTCGGTGTCTTGCTCAAACGCAGGGACGGAAAGATGGCCCGGCATGATTGCGCTCACGCCCGCCGCAATCGCCGCCTTGAATGGAACCAACTCCGTGTGCTCCAACGCTTCGCGATCACCGGGAACTGTGGCCAGCGCGAGATGCGAATCCACGCTCACGTCGCCATGGCCCGGGAAATGCTTGGCCGTGGCGAGCGCCCCATTGTCTTCAACGCCGCGCACAAATTGCACGACATATTCGGCAACGCGCGCGGGGTTCTCTCCAAACGAGCGGATGTTTATGATGGGGTTGTCCGGGTTGTTGTTTACGTCGACGTCGGGTGCAAAGATCCAGTGCACGCCGGCAGCCCGCGCTTCCTGCGCGATCACTTTGCCGGTTGTGTAGGCAAGTTTTGGATCACCCGTCGCTCCAATTGCCATCGCGGAAGGGAACGACGTCCCTTCGTCCAAGCGCATTCCCGTGCCGGATTCGAAGTCCGCAGCGATGAGCAGCGGGACCTTCGCGCGGCTCTGCAGTTCGTTTGTGATTACGGCTGTCGGATAAACCTGGCTGCGTACGATGCCCAGGGGACCGAGATTGGTTCCCACAATCAAACCGCCGACGTGGTTCTCTCCGACTTCGTGGAGCAAATCCTTGTATTCGGCGCTTTCGGTCGAGGTGAAGACGCCGAAGTAGTACACCACGAACATTTGGCCCAGCTTTTCGCGCAAGGTCATCTTCTTAAGCGTCTGCTCGACCCAAGCCGCATTGACGGAAGCGCGCGGGGGCTTCGCGGGAGTGTTTTTTTGTGCGCGAGAGGTGGGTGTCATGAGAAGAAGCAGCGGCAGCACGGAAAGCCTGAGTTTACGCATTGCGTGTCTTCCGGGCGTTCCATGTTGACGCCTGCATCCCGCGGCTGTATATAGCACACGACTTGATGCGACACAACCGAACGTCTCCGCGAGTGTTTCGTTTCAGTTTCCTGATCGCTCTCCTAGTGTCGATAATCATCGCACATCTGGTTCCTCGTGTGCGCGCACATGCCCAAGACAAATCATCTCACATCGAAGACAGCCGCACGATGAGTGGCCTCGAAATGTACGAGGCCATGAAATCTGCCCCATTTGCAGGAAAACGTATCGGAATCATCACGAATCAAACGGGAGTTGATCCCCAGGGCGCACGCACGATTGACATGTTTCCAAGCCTTCCATTGGGGAAGCTTGTCGCGATATTCGGCCCCGAGCACGGAATTTCAGGCCGCGCGGATGAGCGAGTCGCAAATTCCGCCGACATGGCAACGGGCGTGCCGATCTACAGCCTCTACGGCGAAACGCGCCGCCCAACGGATGCGATGCTTAATGGCATCGACGTTTTGATCTTCGACATCCAGGACGCAGGAGTGCGGTTTTACACCTACATCACAACGATGGCTTACTGCATGGAAGCGGCTGCGAAGCACCATATCCAGTTCGTAGTTTTCGATCGGCCCAATCCACTCGGCGGGGAAGTGATCGAAGGGCCAATACTCGATCGCGACAAACTGTCGTTCGTCGGATATTTCCCCATGCCGGTGCGCTACGGCATGACGATGGGGGAACTCGCCAAGATGTTCAGCGCGGAAAATCATATTGGCGTAGACCTCCACGTTTTCACGATGAGCAATTGGCGTCGAAGCGAGACGTACGATCAAACCGGGCTTGCATGGATACCGCCGTCGCCGAATCTGCGCTCGATAAAGGCGGCATTTCTATATCCAGGCATCGAGATTCTGCAATCTGCAGGCGTGTCAGTGGGGCGCGGCACGGACACTCCGTTCGAAATTCTTGGCGCTCCCTGGATCGATGGCGGAAAACTCGCGGACGAATTGAATCGCAGAAATATTCCGGGCGTGAGTTTCACCCCGATGAAATTCACTCCCCGCGAGGGCCTCTACAAGGGAGAGCAGTGCGGAGGAGTGAAAATCGGCATCAAGGATCGCGAAGCCTTCAGGTCGATGCGCATGGGACTCGAAATCGCCGATGCGCTGCACCGCTTGTATCCGAAAGATTTCCAGCTAAAGAAAATCAACGAACTGCTCGGCTCGGATTCGACCATCAATCGCCTGGAGCGGGGAGATACGCCCGCGGCCATTGTTGAGGGGTGGTCCAAAGACCTCGCCAATTTCCGCGCGATGCGCGAGAAGCATCTTCTGTATCGCTGAACCTCTGCGCAGAACCAGCCCATCCGAAAGCTGCCAGTTCCTCGCCCGACAACCTGCACTTGGGTACTATTGACAAAGCACGATGAATATAGGATTCCTATATTCATCATGACGAATCGCATTCGCTCCAAGATCGCTCGTGGCAGCGCCGAGCTTGCCATCCTCGCACTGCTGGCCGAGGAATCACTATACGGCTTCGAAATCGCCAAGCAAATTGAAGATAAGACAGGGGGCGCCCTGCGATTCAACCTTGCGTCTCTTTATCCCATGCTCTACGAGCTTGAAAAGCGCGGCTGGGTTAAGGGGCGTTGGGAAACCAATCGAGCTGGACGCGACCGCCGGTACTACTCTCTCACACCCAAGGGCAAACGAAAGCTTGCCCCGCTCCGGCGAGAGTGGCGTTTCTTCTTTCGGGCCCTTGATCGTTTGGCGGGAGTATCGCATGCGTAACTGGAACGCATTGGTTCGAGAGCGACTGGGCGAGCTTGGCCTGAAAGCGGTGCAACAAGAAGAAATCATCGCCGAATTGGCAGGCCATTTAGAGGATGTCTTCAAGGCATTGCAAGCGCAGGGACTATTCGAATCCGATGCCTCCGCACGAGCGCTCGAAGAAGTTGGCGATTGGGGGGTGTTAGCACGAATGCTTCACCGCGCGAAGCGCGAGGAGGGAAACATGAACCAGCGCACAAAGAGTGTTTGGCTTCCGGGTGTAATCAGTTTGGTTGTAGCCAGCCCATTCCTGATGATCTTGGAGAAGGTTGGCGTGCGGCCTCACATCTGGGGACCGTCTGGGTTTGGCTTGGCGATTCCCCTGCCTTGGCTCATCGCCCAGCCTGCGTTTGGAGCGTTAGGGGCATATCTGTCGCTCCATGCAGGAGGCGATCGTCGAGCACGCCTTGTCGCCGGCCTGTTTCCCTCACTGGTCCTGTTTGGCGCGTTCTGTTTGGTCCTTGTGATGAGCGTTTTCGTGGACTGGTCGGTACTGGCCTCAATCAGGTTTGTAGGTTTTGCGATTTACATCTGCTTTTGGGTTGTACTTCCTGGGTTGGCTCTGCTGCTAGGCGCGCTGCCATTCTTGAAGCAGCAGAAGGCGGCGGTGCTAGCGGGGAACTGAAGGCTTTTCACTTCGATTATTGGCTCGCCAGTGACGATAGAATATGAGGCCGGAAAGTATGAGGGCGAGGCCGATTGACGACCGGAAGGGTCGCGCGATCCAGATGCCGACGGTCAACGCTAATGCGCCCGCGACAAATAGCCCCGGCACTACAGGGTACCCCCAAGTGCGATATGGCCGAGGCATGTTGGGTTCGGACTTGCGCATCCGGAACATCGCGACCACGGCCAAGCCGTAGAAAATCCATCCCGCAAAAACGAAAAGTGAGGTCAAGTCTTCAAACGTGCCGGTGAGCGCGAACAGGCTGGCCAGGCCGCATTGAAAGATGAGCGCACTGCCCGGCGTGCGAAACCTGGGATGGATAGTTCTCGCAAAGCGGAAGAAGATTCCGTCCCGCGCCATGGCGTAATAGACTCGCGCACCGCTGAGCGTCGAGGAATTGAGCGTGCCGAGCGCGGCGATCGCCATGGCAAGCGTGACCCAGAGCGCAGCGCTGCGTCCCGCGAAGCTCGCGAAGACATCCGATGCCACGTGCTGTGAGGCGGCCACTGCTCCAAACGGCAGCGCATAAAGACATGCCGCGCTGAAGAGCACATAAACGATTGCCACGAACGCAACCCCGCCCACCAGCGCGCGCGGGAAGTTTCGTTCGGGGTTTTGCACTTCGGAACCGACAAGATTGAGGTCTTCCCAGCCGTCATAAGCCCATAGTGCCGCCGCGAGTGCCGCCAGGAATGCCGTGAACGTGCCCAAGCCAAACTCCGAAGGCCACATCGGATGAAAATGACCTGCATTCGGATGAACGAGCAAGAAACTTAAAACGATAATGGCCAGCACGGACGCAATTTTCAGAAAGGTCAGGGCCACCTGAACTTGTCCGCCCAAGCGCACGCCAAGATAGTTGATGAACGACATCACGACGAGAGCGACCACGGCCAGCGGCTGCGCCCATGTGAAGACAAATTCGAAACGGTGCGACGTTAGAATCGGCATGTGGAAGTGAATGGTGAAGAGGGGCGCGGCAACTGCCGGAATCAGGAATCCCAGGAATCGAAGGAGCCCGGCTGCGATAGATGCCATCGAGGCTGGACGCCCGACGATCGAGTGCATCCATCCGAAGAGGAATCCCCAGATAGGGCCGAAGCCTCGCCGAAGATATGCGTACTCGCCTCCAGCCTCCGGAATTGCTGCGCCGAGTTCAGCGTAGCTGAGCGCGCCGAACATGGAAAGCAGTCCGCCGACAATCCACGCGGCGAACACGACAATCACAGACCCTCCCTGAGCCGCCATTTCACCCGGCTTCAGGAAGATTCCCGTGCCAATCATTGTGCCCACGACAATCGCCGCCGTTGCCCAGCTTCCCAGGCCGCGGACGAGGCCGACGACTTCGTCCTTTTTTGGAGGCGTCGCGATAATTCCTCTCCCTCCTGTCACGATCTATTTCAAGCCAGCGACTTAGTCGGTATCTTCCGCGCTCTTAAAACCAGGCTTGCAAGAGACCCGACTGCGAATGTGACGACTGTCCCTGCCACCACGTACCAAGTCCACGCAAGCGGCGTAAAAAGTCTTACGGCAATCATTGCTGCCAAAGCCACCGAGAATCCGACAAGAGCACCATTTTCGTTTGCCTGCCGGTTCCAGATGCCGAGAAGAAAAACACCGAGCAAAGAGCCGTATGTAATCGACGCGATGGTCAGCCCCGCAACGAGCACGGGTCCCCATCGAATCATGCCGAGCAAGGCGAGCACCACGCCCCACGCAAGCGTCATCTTCCGCGAGCGGCCAAGCAGTCGAGCCGGCGCGGCGTCGTTGCCTTGTTCGCTGTGCGCCCCGCGCAGGTCCATGATGCTAGACGACGCAAGCGAATTCAATGAACCGCTCGCATTCGACATTGCGACGGCAAAGATCGATGCAAGAACGATTCCCGCCAAGCCTGTGGGCATGGCGCGAACGATGAACTCCGGGAAAATGCGGTCGGAATCTCCGCCGGGCACGGGCAGCAGCGCATGCTGCGCATAGACGAACAACATCACGCCGAGCACTAAGAACAACGCGAATTGAATGAAGATGATTACACCGCTTGCCAGCAACGCAGTTTTGCTATCGCGCTCGTTGCGCGCGGCAAGGAGGCGTTGCACCAGCGTCTGATCCGTTCCGTGGCTTGCCATTGTGAGGAAAGTCCCGCCGATGATGCCGGACCAAAACGTGAAGCTCCGAGTGAGACTGAATGTGAAGTCGAAGATTGTGAGCTTGCCGCCGGCGGCCGCCGCAGCATGGGCAATCGTTGGCCACCCGCCAGGGATTTTGTGTAGAAGCAGGAAGAATGCCGCTAACGATCCCGACAGATAAAGCACAAATTGAATGAAATCCGTCCAAATCACCGCGCGCATCCCGCCTTCGAACGTGTAGAAAATAGTCAGTGCGGCAACCATCAGGATTGAAATCCGGTCGCCTGTGCCAAACGCCACGCTGACCACCTTGCCGATAGCCGAGATGCGGACTCCCTCCGCAAGCGCGCGAGTAAGAAGAAACACAGTGGCTGCCGCCGAACGCATTCGATGCCCGTAGCGACTTTCCAGAAGCTGATAAGCCGTGTAGAATTCGCCTTGAAAGTAATGGGGAACCAGAACCACGCACAGAATCACCCGAGCGACCAGATAGCCCATAACGAGCTGCAAGAAGCACAGGTTTCCGCCGAAAGCGATGGCGGGCGTTCCGATAATTGTGAGGGTTGATGTCTCGGTGGCAACGATGGAACAGGCTAGCGCCCACCACGGCGCTGTCCGGCCACCAAGGAAGTAATCTCGCAGATTTTTTTGGCCGCGACGAAACCGCGCGCCGAATAGCGTGATTCCCGCGAGATACATAGCGATGATCGTCAAGTCGATGGGGCTGATTCGCATGGGCCGCGTCCGGCAGGTCGCGCGATGCTAACCGGCAAGTTCGAAGTGTGTCAAGCATGGTGAAACCGAATGCAACTACCTATCCCTGTATCTGAAGCCCCCTATTTCCTCGGTATTGACGGCGGAGGGACGAAGACCGAATGCATTCTTGCCGATCCAGAAGGGATAATGCTGGCCCAAGCGTTTACAGGACCGTCCAATCCCATTCGCACTGGATTTGCAAGAGCGTGGTTCTCGCTCAGTAAAGCCGCCGATTGCGTCCTGGCACGAAAAAAGATACGCGCGGGACATATTCGAGGCATCTGTGCGGGATTGGGAGGAGTTGGTTCCTCCAGCGCAAGGCGCTCCGTGAAGTTGTTTTTCAGTCGAGGCTTTCCCAATGCACTGGTTCACGTGACAACTGATCTGGAAATCGCGCTGGAAGCTGCGTTTGGCCCTAGTGAGGGAATTGTCCTGCTGGCAGGCACTGGCTCCGCGGCATTTGGACGTGATGCAAATGGGCGCACGCACAGGGCAGGCGGACGCGGTCCATGGTTCAGCGACGAAGGAAGCGCGTTCGACATGGGGCGACACGCAATCGCAGCTGCGCTTCGCGCGGAAGAGGGCCGAGGCCCCGGAACAGAGTTAACGAAACGAATACTTAAATGGCATCAAGCTCAAGATTGGGATTCCTTGCTTGATCAGGCCGCCAAGCTCCCGGACGAAGTTTTCCCTAAGACGTTTCCGCTGGTTGCGAAACTGGCCGATGCGGGCGATGCCGTGTCTTGCGGCATTCTTACGGAAGCGGGAGCCTCGCTCGCACAATTGGCGGGATCGGTCGTGAGAGGACTGGGCTGGCGAGACCGGGAAGTGCCGGTTGCCAAGGTGGGCGGCGTACATGGCCGCTCGAAGTTATTGGACGCAGCCATCGAAACAGAGCTGAAAAAGGTAACACCGCAGGCTCGCCTGCTGCCCGCGAAGGTGTCTCCCGCGGAAGCTGCCGTTCAAATGGCGATACGATTGTCCCGCGCTCAAGGAAATGTCGCCTGAATCCGCCGCTCACCTCGACCATGTGCGTTCGGCCTCCGGAGATGAGCTGAAATCTCTGGTCCACGAAGCCAGCGAGGAAGTTTTGCTCGCCCTTCTGGAAAACCCAAATCTTGAAGAGCCGCACGTCACCTTGATGCTAGACAGGCTGGATCTCCCGGCCAACGTCTTGAGCGCCGTCGCAGCCGAAGGGAAGTGGAGCGCAAGCGAAGCCGTTCGACTGCGGCTCGCGCGCCACCCACGAACGCCCAAACGTTTTGCTCTCACCGCCGTGAGGCAGCTTTATTTGTTTGATCTCGTGCGGTTGACCTTGATGCCGTCCGCGCCCGCTGACATACGCCGCATTGCAGAGGAGCTGATCGTAACGCGTGTGCCTCATCTTCCGGTGGGCCAGAAACTGACCCTGGCCCGCCGCGGCTCATCGCGAGTCGCTGGAGCGTTGCTGGCGGAGGGACACCCCCAGGCAATCAAACTTGCCCTCGGCAACCCATTTCTAGCTGAGAGCCAGGTTCTGAGGGTTCTCGCGACACCGGGCGTGCCAGAGCGCGTTGTGGCTGCGATCGCGAAACATTCCAAGTGGTCCTGCCAGTACAATGTTCGCGCAGCCCTGATTCGAAACCAGCGCACTCCCGTTCCATGCGTCCTGGCGTTTCTTCCGAATCTCACCCTCCGCGACCTGAAAGATATCGCAACACTGGAAACCCTGGCGCCGCATCTGCGAAGATATATCCAACTGGAATTGGCGCGGCGCTCTGCATCTGTGCAAAGACAAGGGCATTAGTCGTCGGCGGATGCTGTTGAGAGGGCAGATGGTAAAAAAACGCAATTCGATGCGCGTGATTCTATTGCTGGGCGGGCTGCTTCTCGCCGGGGTGTTGGTTTACATCACGATGCAGCAAACGCGACTCGAATACGAAGTCTGCGTGACATTCAGAGGTGGAATTCATTGCGCCAAAGCCAAGGGAGCATCGCCCTCCGAAGCCATCCGCAGTGCTCAGGAAATCGATTGCCAAATGCTCGCGAACGGCCGTGATGAGAATATGGTCTGCCTTGATAGTCCTCCGGCAAGCGTCCGCCAACTCAAGTAGCCTATCAATACGTTTTGAGAGTCACCTCAAATGTCGGCGAAGACTCACGCTTCCGGTGTCTAATGAATGGGAGGCAAAGCAATTTGACACTCAGACGGGCGCTGCATAGCATCAAAAGAGTTCGAGGCGCATCGTGGGACGAATAGCGCGTTGCATGAACTGTGGAGCGGAGCGAGACGCAGACGTTTGCGAAACATGCGGCCTCGATTCATCAGCCGCCGAGTTTTCGCTGCGCCGCAAATTGCTTAACCGCACGGCGATATTTGTACTCGGAGGGATTGCATTCGTTGTTGCAAGCGGGCGTTATCCTGCCTTGGAACTCGATGAAATTCTCATTTTCATTGGCATCGTCTTCTTCTTGACGCTTGGTTTGGCCATTTGGGTGGAGCGGCGAGCGATTCGCCACGGGGAAGTCGAGGTCCTGAAGCGCATTTATTACGGCCTGATACCCGTTCCATGGCTGCTCGCTGCCCTGTTGCTCGCCAACGGGGCGCTCGATAACGCTCGGCCCCACACAGAACATGCGCGCGTGGTGGGAAAATTCTCGATGCCCGGGCCGGCTGCTACACGCCGGCTGGTGGTTACATCATGGCGCGAGGGAGGCCGGTTGGAACGCGTCCCTGTGGACCGAGTTGATTTCGACCGTATCTTTGCCGGTGACACTGTGGACGTGAGCATCAAAGATGGATTGGTCGGAATCCCCTGGGTTACCGGCGTGTCCCGCCAATGACGGCCCGCCATTTGTCACTTCCGCAAAGGCAAAAGTGAATCCGAATCGCAACCGCCGCGACGAAGGTATATTTCCTTGTGGGATTGACTCGTGCGGAAAGGATTTGAGATAAACCACACTGCGCGAAGGAAGGCAGCCTCGCATGCAGGTACCTGAATCCTGGACCGAGCGATTCCCTTTCCTCGAAGCGCTGGAAGAGGATTGGAAACCCACTCCCAAATGGGCGCTCGCAGCTTGGCTCATCTTTTATTTGCTCTTCCTGTATCAAGCCGCGCGCGGGACGGGCTTTCTTCTGTTGATGGATGGGGTGTTCGTTCCGATTCATGAGGGTGGCCATCTCCTGTTTCGCTTTTTCGGGGAATTCCTTAACATCGCCGGCGGGACTTTCCTCCAACTCTTTGTGCCATTCCTACTCGCAATGTATTTCTTGTTCCAGCGGCACGCGCAAGGCGTGGCCTTCTGTTCGTTCTTCTTCTTCGAGCAATTTCTCCCGATCGCGACCTATATGGCCGATGCGAGGGCGCAAGATTTGCCGCTGCTGACTGTCGGCGATGCGGAGTACGTAATCCACGACTGGAATTATCTTTTCGGAAAAATGGGCCTGCTCGAGCACGACACACAGATAGCCGGCGCGGTGCGCTTCATTGGTTGGATGGGAATGATTGGAGTTGTCGTGTGGCTCGTGTGGCGCGCACTGAACGACGTAAAGCCGGCTTAGTAGAATGGACGCAAATCCGGCATGTGCGCCAAAGACACTTCGAGGACGCATCCGTAATCACCCAGCGTCAGCCGGATTTGCTCCGCGGGCCCAACGTCGCGCACGGACCATTCGGTGCTCGGAATCAAGCGTTCTGGTTTTGCGAGATCGTCACTCTCAAAATCCTTGCCCTGCGTTTGAAGATCCGATGGGAGAACCGCATAGACAAGCTTCGCCTTGAAATCGATGAAAAGATATCGGCGTCCGAGCAAGACAAGAATCAAACTCGAGTTCTTTTTTTTCTCGGGTTGGAAAACGTTCCAAGTAAGCGGTGGCTTGCCGTCAAGCTTTAACTGCGCATCGGGCAACATTTTCCAATGAATTCGCCCCGTGTCCCCGGCGACTGCCGCCGTTCCCGAAAAACCAAGGACGCAACAGATCAACACAATCCCGCTCAGGATTGCTGTCAGCACGGGAATACGTGTCACTTTCTTGGGCCGCTCAGAACTCAGTCGCAAGGCGTCAATTCCACCGCACCGGGATTCGGCGTGAGGAGACCACAACATATCCCTTCTCTCGCCCGTGCGTGACGATATCGCGAAGAATCGCCACGTCTTGTTCACAATACTCAGCCACTCGGTCTTTTTGTCCTGCGCGCCACCACTCAACGGCTTGCAGTCCATCGCCGCTTTTCGCGGTGCCGAGTGTGTCGCGCGCAAGCTGGTCGAGCTTCACGCGATGGCCGAGTTGCGTGTGCAACTCCTCATGAATATCGAACGAGCGCCGCCGCAGGCCATCAATTGGCGCATAGGCGCTCAAAACTTCGAGATCAAAGCGGTTGCCATTAAACGTGACAACGTGCGTGAAGGTTTCTAGTTCGGTGACGAGTGCCTGCGCATCGTTTTCAAACCAGCGCCGGAAGCCATGCTCTTTGTCCCAAGTCACCGCCACTGCGACGCCGAAGGCGCGAATGTTTCCCCAGCCGCCCGGGACTTCGTGAGAGAGCCTTAGCGTCTCGATATCCAAATAGATTTCGCGATCGAATAATCCTGCCGTGCGAGCCTCCGTTAGTAAATGCTCGATTCCCGCTTCCGGCCTGTGTAATCGATGTACACGATCTTGAGTTCCGTGTAGAAATCGATCGCGACGTGCCCAGCCTCTGCCGGTCCCACGCTGGTGGATTTTATTCCGCCGAAAGGCACGTGCGCTTCGCCGCCGATGGTCGCCGAGTTGACGTGTGTGATGCCGGATTCGATCTTGTCGACGAATTCGAAAATCCTGTTCGGGTCTGCCGTGTAAATAGCGCTCGAGAGTCCATAGCGGACTGCATTCGCAACGCGCAAAGCGTCTTCGAAATTCTTCACGCGGACAACGCTCAGCACAGGGCCGAAAATCTCATCCTGCGCGATCGTGCTTTCCGGCCGGACATTGTCGAACACGGTGGGCGCGACGAACCAGCCTTTATCGTATTTCTCGCCGCTCAATCGCTCGCCACCGCATAAGAGCCGCGCTTCTTTCTTGCCGGTCTCGATATAGCGCAAAACAGTGCTCATTTGATTTTCGTCTACGGACGGCCCCATTTCCACATCTGGCTCGAGTCCATCGCCTACAACAAGCTTTCTGGCACGCTCGACGAGCATCGCAACGAACTGGTTCGCAACGCTTTCTTCAATAATCACGCGGCTCGTCGCGGTGCAGCGTTGGCCCGTCGAACCAAATGCACCCAGCACTGTCGCCTCCGTTGCCAGTTGAAGGTCTGCGTCGGCCAGGACCACCAACGGGTTCTTGCCGCCCATTTCGCATTGACACTTCTTCATGGCCAGCGCGCCGGAGGTGTAAAGCTGGCTGCCGACCTCATTCGACCCCGTGAACGACAGCACGCGGACGTGCGGATTCTGCACCAGTTCGTCGCCCACTTCCTTCCCCGAGCCCATCACGAAATTCAGGACGCCGGGCGGCAAGCCCCCCTCTTCGAAAATCTCGACGATTCGTGTCGCAGTGAGCGGCGTCAGAGTGGCAGGCTTGAACACGACTGCATTGCCGCAAACCAGCGCGGGAGCGAGCTTCCACACCGGAACTGCAACCGGAAAATTCCACGGTGTGATGATGCCTACGACTCCGATCGGCTGACGAATCGTGTACGCGAAGTTTTTCGGCAACTCGCTTGGCATCGTCTCGCCGCCAAGCCGTCGCGCTTCTCCCGCCATGAACTCCATGATGTTTGTGGCGCGTTGCACCTCGCCGAGGGAATCCTTGAGAGTCTTGCCTTCTTCGCGTGTCAGCAGTCGGGCCAATTCATCCTTTCTCTCCTGCATCAGACGAGCTGCTTGGAAAAGGATTTTGCCGCGAGTGGGAGCGGGCATATCGCGCCAGGAAGGGTAGGCGGCCTTCGCCGCGACGATAGCTTTCTTCGTTTCCTCGCGCGTTGAAAGCGGGACACGCGCAACCACGCGATCGGTGTTTGCAGGGTCTCGGCGCTCGTGAAAATTAGGCGCCTTGGACTCCACCCATTGTCCGTTAACGTAGTTTTTACAAACCTGAGTTGTCGTTTCTGCGGTGATCATTTCCTATCTCGATGTCGAAAATACTCCGAAGCAGTCAGCCCCGTTGCGAGCAGTTTACCTTTCGTTGGTTGGCTCGGCAAGCGAGCAGGTGCTTTGAAAGTCGCCACACGAATCGAAGAAATCCCGTATAATCGGCGCCGACCGATGGCGCGCGTACTCAGAAATCTGTTTTGTGGAATGCGGCGAATCTTCCCGGACTGTGTCACGCTCGGGCAGGCAATCGCTTTCAACATGTTCCTCGCCTTTTTCCCCATCCTGCTTCTTGCACTCGGCTTGCTCGGCAACACGTCGTTATTTCCCGCTGCGCTTAAGGAAATTCCTGAACGCCTGAGTATGATCCTTCCGCCCGGCAGCACGGACGTGGTCTTCGCATACTTCGTGCGCAAGACCGTCCATTCATGGCGGTGGATTTCCCTCGGCCTCGGGGGAACTCTGATCGCTGGCTCGCAAGTGATGATCGGATTCATGGAAGGCTTTCGCGTGATTGAGGGCGACCTGTTGCGCCCAGGATACTTGCGGCGCCAGATGCGCGCCCTCGGCCTTCTGTGCCTCACTCTGATTCCGATCTTAATCGTCATCGTGACAACGGTTTTCGGCAGACAGACGAGGGCCTCGCTCGTTCGCCACAGTGGCTCGCCCCAACTCATGCACGCGTTGGTGCTTGCCGTCTATTTCGTGATTGTTTTTTTCTTGGCGATGAGCGTCCTCATGTTGCTTTACCGAATTGGGCGGCCCGGGCATCGCGGATTCAAAGCCGTCCAACCGGGCGCCATCGTCGCGACAATTCTTTGGTGGGCTGTGGACGGTCTCCTCGGCTTGTACGTCCGTCGAGTGCCCTATAACGTCGTGTACGGCGGCTTGGCCGCAGCCATAGGATTGCTCCTTTGGATGTACTTGACGGCGATGATCGTGCTTCTGGGCGCCGCTTACAATGCCGAAGTTCGCGAGTCCGCCATTCACGCGAAGCGCCGCGTCACTAAGCTGTAGAGTTTCGCCATGCCCGCCTGCTTCTGTTAAACTCCCTTCATTGACTCTTGCTTTTCCGCGACACGGACCATTTCGCCGTGCGGAGGCGCAATGAAAGAAATCCGCGTCGAATGCTATGCGGGCCACCGCGCCGATGAGAAGCCCCTGCGTTTCGTCCTTGGCGGCCGTCAATATGAAGTCGGCGCGCTGGACGGGCAGTGGTACTCGCCCGATGCCACTTACTTCCGAGTCCTCGCCGATGATGGCAACTACTACGTTCTCCGCCACGATGAAGTGATGGATCGTTGGACGCTCGACGCCTTCCGCGCCCACACTGTTCCTAGCAGCGGCAGTAGCCGGCAACAACTGAAGGTGATGAAATGAAGATGACCCTGGCCGCGACGACTTTCGAGACCAATCGCCATACATTGACCACCGTCCAATCACACCTGAGGCGAAAGAAGGAATAGTCATGAACAACGCAGTATTTCAGATGATAGTTCAAGCCATATCTATTTTGGCCGTAGCTGGCGGATTGATCTACGCGGCCCTGCAGTTTCGGGGATGGCGCACCGCCCAGTACGTGGCGAATTTCACCGAACTCGTCAAGCTCCAGTTGGAACTGCGGAAGATGGTGGTGGACGATCCCACGTTGGCTAGCCCGGGCCTCGGCTTGCCAGCAGAGACCCAGCCGGAGGACATTCGCAGCCGTTATTATAATCTGATGCAGCTTAGCCTGTTCGAAATCGCTTGGTTCAGTCATCGGAAAGGCCAATTAACCGACGATTATTTCAACTCGTGGGTGACTAACATGGTGGAGGTCGCCCAGCGCCCGGGCTTTCGTGCCATGTGGCAGAACAACCGGACCAAGATCATGCATGCCGGCTTCCTCCAGTATATGAACACGTTTATGAAGGACACTGCGGTCTCCGAATTCGTCCCGCCGGGCGAAACGATGAAAAAGTGAAGCGCGATGTACAGGCCTAACAACAAACGGGGCGGAGCAGCTCGGGTCTTCGAACGGAGTGGCTGAGCTTCTTGACTGGCTTTCGGCTTTACACGCCTTGCCACTACTGCGGGGGATTGGCAGATAGCTCGGTGGCGAGCTGCCGGACGCGCTGCAAATCCAATTTACCGCTGCCGAGGTGCGGCAACTCCTCGACATGAAAAAACTGATTGGGACGCGGCGTCCAAAGATTGGGCAGGCCGGCGGAGGGCAATTTCTCGAGCGTCGCTTTCAATTCCTCCGGCGAGAGCGTGTGCAGGACAACAAGGCGCTCGCCCTTCTTTCCGTCGGGCACGCCCGTAACGACGAACTTCTGTTCGGTTGCGCCCGCCAGCTCGTGCAGTTTTTCCTCGATTTTGAGATGAGGCACCATCTCGCCGCCAATTTTGCTGAAACGGGTTAGGCGGTCCGTGATGGTGAGGAATCCATCCTCATCGATCGATGCAATGTCGCCCGTTGAGTACCAGCCATCCTGCAGGACTTCCGCCGTCTTCTCCGGCTTCCCGAGGTAGCCCTTCATAATGTTTGGGCCGCGAACCAGCAACAGACCCGCCGCGCCCACCCGGAGTTGCTCGCGCGTCTCCGGGTCCACGATGCGCACGGTGACGCCGGGAAGCGGGAGCCCAACGTGGCCGCGTTTCGCTCCCACCTGGCGAAAACCTGGCGCGCGAAAATCTCGCGCATTTACGGCGACAACCGGCGAGCACTCCGTGCAGCCATAGCCTTCGAGCGGGCGGATGCCGAATTGGTCTTCGAAGGCGGTCGCAAGTCGTTCCGGCAATTTTTCCGCGCCAACGATCACGTATTGCAGGCTGCCGAAGTCCTCTGGCGAACACCGGCGCATATAAGCCTGCAAAAGCGTTGGCGTCGATACCATGAACGTGACGCGATAGTCGCGCACTATTTCGCTGACGGCGGCAAGATCGAGCGGGCTCGGATGGAACGCCACGCCAACGCCGAGCACGGCTGGCAGCCACAGTGTCGCCATAAAGCCGAATGAGTGGAAGAACGGTAGCACGCCAAGCAAGCAGTCCTTGCTGTCGAGCATGAACGTCTGGCCCGCCTGCTCGATGTTTGACGCGATGTTGTAGTGCGTCAACATCACACCCTTGGGCTCACCCGTGCTGCCACTGGAGAAAATGACGGCCGCCAGATCGTCGATCCGTTTCGGCTTGCGGTCGCTTAGCACTCGCTCGAGCAACGCGCCGGGGAGAAACCACAACAGTAGCGCGATTACTTTCTCCGACAGGCGCGGTTGGGCGGCGGCTTCTTCAAGCAGGATCGTCTTCCCCGGAACCTTCAACGGAATATGTTCGAGTAAGAGCCTGGTGGTGATGACGGTTTCGAGCTTGCACTGCTCCGCGCAGGAGGCCAGCGTTTCGTCCGAGGATGTGTAGTTCAGGTTGACCGGAATCTTCCCCGAAAACATCGCGGCAAAATTCACGAGCGCTCCGGGGACCGACGGCGGCAGAAGGATGCCGACCATTTCTTGTCCCGTCCACGTGTTTCGCAAGCGCCGCGCAAGAAAAATCGCGCTCAGCAATGCGCCGCCCCATTTCATGCGCGGGCGCCGCTTATCGCCCATTCCAAAGCGAAATGGGGAGTGATGCGCCGTATGGATCAGCGCGCGGTGGAGGGTCTGCAGGCGGCTCTTGTGGTGGCGATAGGCATCGGTCTGCAGTTGCTGCACAGTCTCGCGGACCTCGAAGGGAGTCGACGTCGGCGGCATGGGGCTTCCAAAACTGACCGTAATGGGAGAGGAGAGCGACCGAGGCATTTTCCAGAAGAATCGCCCGCGCTCGAAACTGAAGATACTGCCCCAAACGCCGTCGAGGTTCACCGGCACGATCGGCGCGTCCACGCCTTTGATGATGCGCTCCATGCCTCGGCGGAAGGGAAGAAGTTGCCCGATGCGCGTGATCTGCCCTTCGGCGAAGATGCAGACCACATCACCCGAGCGGATCGCTTCGCTTGCCTCGCGGAGCGAATGGAGCATCTCGCGCGGACGAAGCTCGGAGGAAATCGGAATCGCGCGGATCATTTTCGCAAACGGCTTGATCACCGGGAGATCGTAGATTCTCTTGAACATCACGAATCGGATCGGGCGATCGGTGGATGCAATCAGGAGAAGCGCATCGACCAGCGACATGTGGTTTACGACAAACAGGGCGCCGCCCGTTTCCGGTATGTTGTCGCGCCCCTCGACGCGAATACGATAGACGGAGTGAGTCACCATCCACAGAATGAGCCGCATCAGTGAGTCGGGAAGCAGGTAAATTGAATAACATGTCGCGATAAGCGTTAGAGCGGCGCCGTCGAGGAAAATCGCGGAGGGAGATTGGTGCAGCACGCTGGAGAAAATGTAATAGGCGCCTGCCGCGGCAAAAATGCCGACGAAAGAAAGCAAATTCGCCGCTGCGATGACTCCCCCCTTTTTTTCAGAGGCAGGTCTGTGCTGAATGAGTGCATTCACTGGCACCGCAAAGAATCCGCCGAAGAAGCCGAGCAACGACAAGTGGACTCCCGCGCTGAGCAATGTGTGGCCGGGCATGTAGAGTAATGCGCCAAAGACGGTCATCCCGATGGCGCCCAGAGGAATCAATCCATACTCGATTTTTCCTCCGGAAAGATATCCAGCGGCAACACTGCCGAGACCGATACCGATGCCGACGGCCGCTTGCAGCATACTAATGTGCCACTCGTCGAGGTGGAGGGAATCGTGGCCGTACACGACGATGGCGAATTGCAGGAGCGCAGCGAGAAAAAACAGGTACGTATTACCCAGCACGGCCCACGTCAAGACTTTGTCGGCGCGGATGTCACGCAATTTCGCGCCCAGGTCTCCTAACGGGTTCCCTCGGAAGGATCTCCGTGGGTCAGCGGCAGGGACGCGAGAAATTCCCAGGCTCGAAACAAAGCCCACACATGTGAAGCTGAGAAGGATCAGTCCAGCGACATACTCCCTATGGTGGTAGCGATCCGCTAGGAGACCGCTTGCCATAGTTGCCGTGATAGCCGCGAGGAATGTCCCCAACTCGATGATGCCGTTTCCCCACGAGAGATACTTCTCTGGCAGAAGTTCCGGAAGCAAGCCGTATTTCGACGGACCAAAAAGAGCCGCTTCGGTGCTAATCAGAAAAACGGCGGCGCACTCCATTGGGAGGCTGTGCTGGAACAAGCCGGCGATGAAGAAGCCAAGAATTCCGAATTCAAGCGTCTTGGTGCCGATCGTTACGCTTCGTTTGCTGAAACGGTCCGCAAAGTATCCGCCAGCCATCGAGAAGAAAATGAACGGAAGGGCAAATAGCGCACCGATCAAGAGGATTAGTCGATCCCGCAGGGCCTGGGGGAAATCCATTGCCACGACGATGTAAATGACAAGGAATTTCAGGGCATTGTCGTTAAACGCGGTCCAAAACTGGGTGACGATTAGGCTCCAGAAACCGAACTGCCACGGGCGAGAGTCTGTCGATTGAGGCAATGGCGACGCAGACTTTTCAGCCGCAGTCGCGCACGTGTCCGGTGAAGCGGGGGCTGGTGTTCCGGTTGCCGCTTTGGGGGCGTCGTCAGCCACGCTGTTTGATCCAGGTTGGGACGTGAAAGGGCATGAAGCTCTCGCCTATCGGAATTCCCACCTTAGAATTCAGATTTGGCATTGTAGCTGCCAAACACTTCGGAGTTTATCGCAGTTTTAGTTTTATGGAGCGGCGTCATGTTGCGTCCAAGACGATTGTGCCAAGCGCTCTAGCGGATGAGGTCCCCGGAGTAAAACTATGCCATTACGCGGAGGGAAGGCATCGAGGGAGATGAAGAGGCTGGCGCGGGGGCAGGCAGAGGAGTTTCGCGCTTCGTGTATTTGGTCGCAACGTAGTCGTCAACGAGCGCCTGGAAGGCGGCGGACAGCTCGTCGTAGGTTCCTTCAAGCGTCGTGAATTTCTGGCCGTCTATATAAACAGGGCAACGCGGCGCTTCGCCCGTTCCTGGAAGGCTAATCCCGATATTGGCGGCTTTCGATTCGCCAGGGCCGTTGACAATGCAGCCCATCACGGCAAGGGTCAATTCTTCAATGCCTTCGTAATTTCGCTTCCATTCGGGCATTTTCTCGCGGATGTAGCTCTGGATGCTCTCGGCAAGCTCCTGGAAAGTGGTGCTCGTCGTGCGCCCACAGCCTGGGCAAGCGATCACGCTCGGGGCAAACGTCCTCAAGCCAAGTGCCTGCAGAAGTTCGCAAGATGCGTAAACCTCCTCGCGCCGGTCGCCGCCGGGGCGTGGAGTGAGCGAAATGCGGATCGTGTCGCCAATCCCCTCGCCCAGCAGAATCCCCATTGACGAGGCGGACCATACAAGTCCCTTCGCGCCCATCCCGGCTTCGGTCAGCCCGAGATGGAGCGGCTGGTCCGTCTTGCTCGCGAGGTCGCGATAGATTTCGATCAAGTCCCCCGGCCGGGAGACCTTGCACGAAATGATGATCTGATCTTTGCGCAACCCGGATGCAAGGGCGAGCTCTGTCGATTCGAGAGCGGAAAGGACCATGCACTCGTTGAGAATCTCCTCGGAAGATCGCCCGAGGTTTCCGTCCGTGTTTTCCTGCATTTTTTGCATGACCAGCTCTTGGTTCAACGAGCCGCCATTCACCCCGATGCGGACGGGTTTGCCGTTGTCGCGCGCCACCTTGCAGATCGTCGCGAACTGTTCGTCGCGTCGGTCGCCGCGCCCGACGTTGCCCGGATTGATGCGGTATTTGTCGAGTGCGACGGCGCAATCCGGGTATTTGGTCAGGAGGACGTGGCCGTTATAGTGGAAATCGCCGATGATGGGGACGTCGCAGCCCGCATCGAGCAGGCGCTTCTTGATTTCCTCGACGGCGGCGGCCGCTTCCGGAAGGTTCACTGTAATGCGCACGAGTTCCGAACCCGCCTGCGCAAGTTCCAGGCACTGCTGAGTCGTCGCGTGAATGTCGCCGGTATCGGTGTTGGTCATCGATTGCACAACAATAGGCGCGCCCCCGCCCACCAAGACCTTGCCTACCTTCACGCCGACTGTCTGGTGTCTCTTGCGAGTCATGTGTTTTCTATTGTACCGAATCTGGGGACGCCTTTGGTAGTTCGGGGCGAGGTGCTGTGCCTTTGTCGTAAGTCCATCAGGATCAATAGGTTTGCGGCATGGGTCATGAGTGCCACAAGAAGCTCAGCTATCGAGAGACACTCGCCCGCGACATTCCAGGCTCAGGGCCCTCCTAGAAAACGGTGCGGCGAGTGGTCGTTGTAGACTTGCCGCTGCGCACCGGCTGCACGATGGTCGCCATCTTTCGGATCATAGCGAGGACAAGCCGCTTGTCATCATCCGAAAGAGTTGTCGAATACTTTTTGATGTCGGCCAGAAAGTGAATCTCTTCCTCCGAAAGCTCGCCGAGCACCTTGCGCGTCTCGCGGTCCTGCGGCGTGTCGCTGCCTGGGAAAAAATCCGCGAGGCTAATCTCCATGGCTTCTGCGATTTTCGCCAGCGTTTCAAGCGAGGGGACCGTGTGACCGTTTTCGACACGCGACAAGTAGCAGCGCAAAAGACCCGTGCGCCGCTCGATATCGCCTTGCGACAGACCGCGATCGCTCCGGTAGGAGCGGATGACTTCGCCGATGTTCACCTTTGGCTTTTCTTTGGGCATGGTATCTCTTCCTACAACACGCGGGTATCTTACGAATCAACCCTCTCCCTGTGCAAGAGGAATTTGTTGTGATGTTCCAGTGAAGAACGCCAACCCTTTCGTTTGAAGGGTCCGAAGAGATTGCCAACCGGCTCTCTCCAACAAGTCGTACACATGGAAAAGTTCGGGCGTTTGTGGACCGGTAGCGGAAAACTATTCGCGCAATACAAGAGTGCGAGGGTCAAACGGGGGGTTGGACTGCCCGACTCTTCTCGGCTTCGCCATTCGCCTCTTTTCCTGCGCGCTTGTTCGAGTACAGAGCCTCGTCGGCGCGGCCAAGGAACTCCTGTGAAGTTTCACCTGGCTTGAAATCGGTCCAGCCACTGGAGAATCGGCAACGAATCGCCTCGCCACCAAAAGAGACATCGAGCCCAGCCAGACGGCCGAGTACGTGAGACACTTCATCCGCCCGGCATTCGGGCAACAGGACCATGAATTCATCGCCGCCCATCCTGACTGCGAGGTCGGACCCGCGAATCGCGCGTTGCAAGCGGTTGGCGAAACTCATGAGGAGTTCGTCTCCAGCAGCATGTCCCAACCGGTCATTGATCTGCTTCAGCCCGTCAACGTCCAGAAGCAGAAGTGTCAACGGGCGCCCATGCCGGGTTGCGCGGCTCATTTCCTCCGCCAGTCTTTGCTCTCCGGACCGGCGATTATAGAGGCCCGTCAATTGATCGAGGGCCGCGAGTTTGAAGGCCTCAGCAGTGAGCGTCTCCACCTTTGCAAGTGATTGGATCTGATTGGCAATCTGGTTTCGCATGCGAATGATCTGCGATTGTTGGTAAACCAGATAGACACAGAACACCAGTACGAGCCCCACCAAAGCCCGAACGGATTGATTCAAGTAGAACGAGTAGGTGTATTGTTCCGCGCTCAAGATCGCCGGGAACTGGAAGGAAGCGACCCCAAGGGTCAACAGGATCAAGACGAGAACGTTCGTGGACCAGAGCCACCATTGGCGATGGTCCAGCTTCCGCAGATGCTCGCGGACTGCGCTCGGTTTTGCTTGCGACACCTCAGGGCTGCCGGTCGCGGTATTCATTGTGCACTTGCCAGAGACATTTCCCCGCTATTCTTAGTACCTCCTTCCGTTCGCAAACTCCATACGCAACTCCCGCAACGGTTTCAATCTAGTTATCCCCCTGAAATTCAAGTTTAGAGGCTGGTTTAGGGACGGCAGCCCCATGCCAGTGCCAATTCGACAAGGCGCGCCGCGTCTCACCCACGTTGGAATCTGGTCGTTCAGTTCTGCTCGGTTTTAGCGGCAAAAAGGGGAGCTACTGCTTGGTATTGCAAGCAAGTGTGCCTTCGCTCAAAAGCTGCCGATTCAATTGGTTACGTTCAGTCCGGCGCGAGCCGCATTCCACTTCCAGGAGAGACAAAATGAAGCTCAACAGAATCGCTTGGCTGTTAGTCATTGCATTTGCGGTACTTGCCGTCCCCGTTACGAAGGCTCAGACCCCGAAGACGGCGATGACTGTGTCCGCTCTCGACGGTACGCAACCATACCCACCGCCGATACCCCACGCCTAGTTTTCTGACACGCATTTAAGATAGAAATGGGGGAGCCCACCCCAGCTCCCCCATTTACTTCTGTGCTATGATTACTCGGCGGCGAGACTAATGCATACATTACTGCTATGGTGGGCAGGAATCTTTCTTAATGCACTGATCCTTTTCCGCTCGTTGCAGACCAGAACTATTGGCAAATACCCAATTTTCTATCTGTATATGGCCTGCGTTTTGGCGGCGCAGATTACCTGCTACGTTGTATACCTTGCGCACCCGGCAATGTACTTCTACTGGTATTGGGTAACGGAATTTGTCTGTCTTCTTGTGGGCTATGGAATTATCATCGAAATAATGGAGAAATGCCTGGCGCCGTACGAAGGCGCCAGGAAATTCGCACAATCAGCAGGGCTCATTTTGCTGGGGCTGGTGATCCTTTTCGCCTTAATTTTGTCTCTTACAAAGCCCGCTTGGTCGGCAATAGACACCGCCGCCGATCTTGAGAGGGAACTGCGAATCGTCGAAGCTTTGGTTCTTGCGATGTTCATGGGAGTGATGTTTCACTATGGCATTGCGATAGGGAAGAACATGAAGGGGATTATCATAGGCTACGGGTTATTCATAACGACGGTCATCATAGGCCTGGCAGTTTTGCCCCTCGTTGGGGAAACGGCTTATGCTGCTTACGCGGTCGTCCAATCGTGTTCTTACCTCACCTCCCTACTATTTTGGACTGTAGCCCTGTGGTCATATCACCCGAATCCTGTTCCCGAGCATTCGAAAGAGTTGGAGGCTGATTACGAGGCTGTCGCACTGAAAACAAGAACCGCGCTGGGGACTATGCTTTCCTACCTGGCGAAGGCGGCGCGCACGTGATTCAGCTAATCATCTCGATTTTGGTAGGCGCGGGGCTTCTTTTCCTTCTCTATGCGCTCGCGCGCAAAGGCACAAAACCGGAAGGCGGCGCACAGGCCCTGATAGAAGCACGGCAGGCGTTGAATGAGCTGAAACACGATCTGCTGCCGCACGAGGTTGTCGCGCGTATTTTTGCAAAGGACGATCTGGACTATGTGCTTTCCGCTGCGCCCGAGGACGTGGTGAGGCTTTTCCTACAGCAGCGAAAGCGGATTGCTCTCTCCTGGGTGGACCGAGTCCGTGGTCAGGTCGTCAGGCTGAAGCGATTTCATTTGGGGCGTTCGCGTTCCTATGCACGGCTACGGCTGAGAGCGGAAATCGCGCTGACAATGGATTTCGCCACACTTCTGTTTGCGTGCCGCGTGCTCCAGATTCTAGTGTTCCTTCGTGGCCCCTACGCCGCCCCGCAGATGATTGGAACGACGGTGGGCATCGTCGAGAAGGTCTGCGGCGTATCCGAGGCGTCCCTTGCCTTCCTGGATTCAACGAACACAGCTTCGCTTGACGGCCAATCAGCCGGCACTGTGGCGGGAGTATAGCGAAGTGACTTCGGGATCCGAGCCCAACCAAGCCGACATTTGCCGCGCGGCCGACGAGTTTCGGTCGCGGACACTCTCTAAGATCCCGCGGCTCCTGGACCGCCTCATCTATTTGGCTTCCATGCGGGATTACAACACAGGGCTTTATTACCACGACGGGCTGGCAGCGCAGTTCTCGGAAGATGTCGCTTGCGAGACGCTTGCCGGTTGCCACCGCGAAGTGTTCCACCAGCTTCTTTTGTGCCCGCTTCGGGAAATCGTGGATCAGTTGGAGGGATACATTCGATCCGCGCGGACGCCCCCCGCCGATTTTGTTTCGCTCTGGAATGGGATTGAGCCCTATCGCGTGGTTGTTCCTGTGAGAACGGATCCGCTGGCCTCGGATTTGTTTTTTTCAAACCTCAGAGTCGCTTTGGCAATTGTGGGAGCGCGTCTGAATGGCCGTTGTCCTGGGACGAGAGTAGGCGCATCGCCACAGCCGTCACCTGCCCGATAATCTCCACGTCGTCTGGATATTGAAACTGCCGGATGGAACACCCTGACAAAGGATGGGGAACCAGCATAAGTTGGGAGCCTCGCGGTTCGCACCAGGAACAAATGTAACTGTCGCGAAGTTCCATGAAATAGATTGGCCGGTCGAATTCCGTGCGCCATTCCGTGGCTTGCATGCGACGCGCGCCATTGTCAATCTGGACGAAGGAGCCTGGCCGCAATAGCGGGAACATCGTGAAGTCCTGCGTCCCGATATAACCGTATTGGCAGTGCCGGACGTCGAGCCTCTGAATCAGCGCAATGGGAACCTCACCCCAAACCTCCACCATGCGAGAAAGCAAGCTCGTTTTCTCCAGGCTGAAGCTCTTGTCAAAACGCACCGGGAAGGTGATGGGCTTTTCGGGATCGGGCGAATCGAGCGAGACCAGGTGTGTATTTTGCAGAGGGAGGGCAATTTGATATCGCGTGGCCGCGCTTAAATCAACGCCGAAGAGCAAGAGAAGGTCATTGAACTTCGTCCGATATATGACGCTCAGGCTAAAGAGCTTGTAGATGCTCGGGACCGAATTCGTGTTCTCGATCTGCGTGAGCCACGCATTCGAAATAAAGAAGTCCTCATTTTGGGAGTCCTCCGCGATCGTGCGGCTCAATTCCTCAACTTCTCGCGTGGTTATCCCGAGCCTATTGCGAAGCTCCCTGAGTTTCTCGCCTGACCGCACGCCTATCTCCAGTCGGCAGTGCCGCTTCGGAACGCCTACCCTTACAGCCGCGTATGCAAGAAAGACTAGGGCTTTCTCTCTTCAGAATCAACTGGCCAGCGCCGTTTGAGTTGCTCCCGGATTTGATCATCGACAACTCAGGACTGAGTCCTTCATTCGTACCATGGCTAGAGCCCCAGATTTTGCGCGAAACCTTCCTGGCTGCTTGCAATCAGAAGCAAAATGGCCGTCCTGAAGGGCATTTTGGGCTTCTGACGCGAACGATCGAACGGGCGCGTGGCGGGACCGTTTTTTCTCACTGCGCCTCGGGCAGACGCTGCCTTGGCTCACGAATTTCCCAGTCCGACGCGAAGCTGCAAACCGATGCTCAGTGCAACTGCCATTGCATGAAGAGCCTATTCGTCTAACTACGGTGAATAAGTTTTATATTACTAAATAAGTGACTTAAAATAGCTAGAAAACGAAGTACGGAATGGCGGGGCATCCGTGGTCTCGCGCCTTGGCAGGGAAGTGCGGTGTTTCCCCTTAGGTATCCTAGTCTCCAGGTAAAGTGGCGTCTGCCATGCCATTATGCCAAACTGTTGCCAGCGGAAGGTCAAAATCGATGGGCGATTCTTCGGGTTCGCCATCCGGCTCGGGCCCGCCACCTCAAGAGCGGCGCACAGTACCTCGCTACATGTTTATCGCAGTAGTCGAGATCATCGAACCCGCCAACGACGTCCACATGACCGGGCGCGTCTCCGAAATCAGCCGTAAAGGTTGCTACATCGATATCCTTAACCCCTTGCCGACCGGCACGCTGATAAACCTTCGAGTTTCCTGCGATAGGGGAACCTTCGCGACGCCGGGGAAAATCATATACGTTCAGGAAGCAATGGGAATGGGTGTGTCGTATATGAATACTCTCCCGGAGCAGTTGAAGGTCCTAGATACTTGGCTCGCAGATATGCACAGCTAAGACGGCGCCTCCCATGTCGCACCCGGCGGATTGAACGCCTCAGGTTCCCGGAACTCGCGCTTGCAACGCCAAGCACCGTTCTAGCAATTGATATAGACTGGCTCGAACATGCGGTTGAAGTCCTTCGGATTATGTAAGAATATAGATTCTCCCGCTGGAGGCTCACTTGGGATTTAGTGCGAGCACGCGACAACTGGGTGACGTGACGATCGTTGACGTCCGGGGCCGGTTTACACTCATCGAAGGTGAAGCAGTCCACGACCTCATCGTCGATCTTTTTCAGGACGGTAAGAAGCGCGTGCTGTTGAATCTTCGGGACGTTTCCTACCTAGATAGTTCCGGCGTCGGGCAGTTGGTCCGCGCTCTCTTCACGGCTCGCAAGTGCCAAGCGGAACTGCGTGCTTTGGACCTCAGCCCCCGCGCACAGGAAGTCCTGCGCCTCGCGAACCTTCATACCGTCTTCCCTGATTTTCCCGACGAGCAGGCCGCCCTCCGCAGCTTCTCCTCCTAGCATCTTGCGGGGAATCTCTCTTCTCTTTGGTTTTCCGCAAATACGGAATCCTGGCATCGCTTAGCCGAAGTTCGTCACCAACACTGAGATTTTGACATTGTGTTCTCTTTTTTCTTTTGGAAGTACTTTGTTTTCAGTTTGTGTCGATTGAAAACGCGATGTAGTGCAGACCAACCCACTTGAACTG
>Ga0326727_10003086_pt1 | contig 54442 bp, 49 predicted proteins | sample MB2enrmetagenome_FD_207643 | JGI IMG/M metagenome (GOLD analysis project Ga0326727, IMG submission 207643) | Lab enriched peat soil microbial communities from McLean, Ithaca, NY, United States - MB29MY | ecosystem: Environmental > Terrestrial > Soil > Wetlands > Peat | place: USA: New York...
CCCCCTTGATTGTTCCAAGGCCCGGATTAGCCTTCATCCAGACATCCGATTCCTTGTAGTCGTCATCCGGGTCTAACTCGTAGAGGAACGCGAGGAAGTGTTCGTCCTGAATTACTCCGTTGATGGCATCGACCGCATATTTATACTGCGAATCGAAGATGTTCTCGCGAACAAATCCTGCGGTCGTAATGCACCACAGCAGGGGCCGCCGCCGCGAGGCCATGCTCTGCATCATTACGTCGTAAAGGTTCCGGTCTTTGATAGCATGGATCTCGTCAATCATACAGAAGTGAGTGTTCAAACCGTCCAGGCTGTTGGAGTCGCTGGCCAATGGTGCGAACCGCGAGAACGTCGGGTCAAAGTACAGTCCGGTTAGGTTCTTCCGGATGTGCTTACTCAGGGTTTCGCTCTGCGTGACGATGTTCGCGGCCTCCGCTGATATGATCTTGGCCTGGTCTTTCTTGGTGGCCACTGAGTAGACTTCGCTACCGCCCTCGCCATCTGCGATGAGCATGTAAAGCCCCAGGGCCGACAAAAGACTGGACTTCCCATTCTTCCGACCGACCAACGTGAACACCTCCTTGTATTTCCGGCGGCCCTCCTCGTCAAAGAACCCGAACACCGTCTGGATCATCGCCTTCTGCCAAAGGTCGAGGACAAATGGTTTCCCGATCCATTGCCCTTTGCTTTGCTTGCAGAACAGTTCGACAAACTCAATAGGCCGCGTCGCCTTGGCCTCGTCGAATGTGTAGGTCCCTGGGTTGTCGATCTCCTCGACGATCTTGCTGTAAATCAATTTGATGTGCTGCCCGACAACAATTTCCCCGCTCTGGATCTTGTCGTTGTACTCTGTGATATAGCTCATAAACCGCGCTGCAAGAACTTCAGCAGTTCATCATCGCCCTCTCTGCCCTTCGCCAGTGGGGTATTCGAGAACAATTGTTTAAGCGTGCCATTGTAGTTTTTTATCATTGCGTTGTAGGACTTCACGACTGTCCGTTCGCGGGTTTTGCGCGGGAGCGTCTTTGAAACCTCAGAGGTTCCATTCTGTTTGATGTCTGCTTCCATATCCTCCAGCGCGACTTGCATGAAGGCTACCCGCTCAATGAGGTTCTTTGTGACCATCATTTGCTCCGGTGGCGTGTCCTTGAACATCTCCAGCAGCCGCTCCACCTCGGCTGCGATTCGCTGCTCCATGCTCATCCCTCCTCTGGCGGTATAAGATCGCCATTCGCATCGAACCATAGCCCTCCGCGATACTGCGAGTGGTGCAGTTCATGACATACCCGGCAGACCAGTTTCAAATTATCCCAGCCATAACACTTGGCGGGGTTGGATTTTATATCGCTGTGGGTGATCGGATCTTTGTGGTGGACGATCTCGCCTGGTGCTCCACAGTCCTCACAAAGCCCATATTTGGAATTATAGAAAGCGTCGCGGCATCTGTTCCAGGCCGCGCTCGCGTAGAATGTTCTTGCTACTCCGGTGCTCGTTGGCGTTCCCACCTTTCAACGCAAAAAGGAACCGGCTCAAAGTCGAGCTGGTTCCTTTTTACACTGTTCTTTTATTAGTATGAGTCAACCCATTCTTCGGCCTCTTCAAGTATGTCGCACTCCCACTCGATCTCGTTGTCCCGCGTCGTTATCCAGTATTTCGACCGGGCCTCGTCGCGCGGGATGGTCTCCATTATAAAAAGGCCCTTGTAGCTTTTTATCCTCTTAGCCATTCACGGGAACCTCCCGCTCTATCGCTTCTATGTTCGCCCGCATCCCAGCTATGAGGGCGGCGATGGCCTTATCCTTTTCGGCCCCTTCCAGTTTTTGTGCCTCGCCCATCGCCTTGTAATAAGCGTCCAGCGTTACCTTTACCAGCTCTTCTCTCGTCATGTTTTCTACCTCCCGTGTTCGTTTGCGCTTCTCCCATAACCATTAATCACTCTGTTCGAGATTAATAGCAAGTCATTTCTGAACAGGAGGAAAAGCGCCTTTGGAAGGCGCTGGAGCCGCATGGATGCTCGTTTTCTATTCGCGGAGGTTGGTCATCAGGTCGTCCATATAGTTCCCTTTGTGGGGCTTGGGGTGTATCTCCCTGCACTCACTAACCTTCACTGGTTTGAAGTATAGGTCGCGCTCGATGCCGGGGATGCCATGCCATTTGAGCGCTTCCATTTCGCTGAGGGCGAAGTAACCCCACTCTCGTTCGTGCCCCTCCACCAGTCCGTAGAAAAGGAAGTCGCCATCCTCTCGGCGCTCGCCTTCCACCACATACCAAGTCCAGCCGCTCCCGATTGCAAAGTATTTGCACACTATCGTTTTATCCTCTAGCGCTGTTTCCATGGTGCTGTAAAGAGCTGGGATGGTTTTTTCGATTGCCTTCGTGAGCAGTTTCATCTGTGTGTCCTCCTTCAAATTGCGTTCTCGCATTGCATTAATCACTCTAAACGCACAGGATAGCAAGACATTTCACTAGGCGGAAAATTCCGCTCAGTGGGGTGGTACAATCATCTCGCCACCCCAAATCTGGGGGCACACCGGCAAACGTCGCGCGACTTACGAGGAGTTAAAGGAGCCAATCTATTTTTTTAAAAGCATTTTCAAAACCCTGGCGCTTTTTAACTGAAAAATGGGCCGCCGATTTTACGCTTGTTGGGCACACGGCAGACGAGAAACCTCCGAATAATATCCAGGCGGGGGGTCTATATGGCATTTGCTGGCATATACCGCGCCACCAATTTCCATAGATTTTTGGAGTTCCGCAGCCGCACAGCGCGGAGACCTTGCCGCGCGACACCGCGTGGGTAAATATTTTTAGGGAACCACCCCCGCTGTTAATAGGCCCTGTACGCATCAACCAGCTTGTGTCATCTTTAATGCGCGTTCTTTCTTGAGTTCCTCAGCTTGTTCCTCGGATTGCCTCTTCACCAGGCCATTCCCTAATCGCATGTTGTAGACCGCAAGGCCCACAAAGTATGCGATGAGCGTCCAATCGAATGAACTCTGGGACTTAATTGCCAGGTCGTATATAAATAGTACCGCAAACCATGCCTGCCAGAAGGCCATCCTGCGGTATGGATTCTTTTCTTTCTTGAAGTATTGCTGATATTCTTTCTTAGTTATAGGTTTCGCCTCGCGCTCGGTATCAAAGAGCCAAGTCCCGCACTTCACACAATATGTGGCTGACTCAGGGTTTGGTGTTCCGCAGATGGAGCAAGCGTATCCGATTATATTCTTTGACATTAAAATCCCCTACCTCTCATATTTGGTAGGTTCATGTTCGCTCTGAATGGCAGCTAAGTCAATCCAACAATATCTGGTGTGCGGTCGTTTCTCCGTTACGAACTAAAAAAACACCAGCATCGCTGCCAGTGTTTTGAATGTATCTTTTCACAATTACATCTACATACTTTGGATCAAGTTCCATGGAGCAACACAACCTTTCAGTTTGTGCTGCCGCTAGGATTGTTGTCCCTGATCCACCAAACAGATCAAGGACAAGATCGCCTTCGTTGCTGGAGTTCACGATTGAACGTGCAACAAGCTCGACAGGCTTCATTGTTGGATGTTCGTCGGATCGTTTTGGTCTTGGAATGTCCCAAACATCTGTCTGTTTCCTGTCTGCCAAAGGATGCAATCTTGCGCTTCCTTCAAGCCATCCATACCAAATTGGCTCATACTGAGTGTGGTAGTCTTTTCGCGAGAGCACCAACGAGTCCTTTTTCCATATGATCGTGCTCGACCAATGATATTCAAGTTCGGTCAGGACATTCATAAGGTTTCCCCATTCTTGGGCACTCATCACAACATAAGTCATACAGCCTGGCTCGCTCACATGTTTCATGGCTGTGAACGCTTTCTCCATAAACTCTTTAAACTGATTCGTAGGCATCTTGTCGTTGAGAATCGAGCGCGACTTCCAACTTGGATGGTTCGTGTTCGCGCCATAATCTACATTCCAAGGTGGATCTGTGAAAACATGCCGAGCCTTTTTACCGTCCATAAGGGTTTCTACTTCTTCTATAGAAGTGCTGTCGCCACACATAAGTCGGTGTTTGCCGAGCAGCCACACATCGCCACGTTGACTCATAGGTGTTTCGATCTCTGCCAGCGCAGCATTGGTGTCGAAGTCGTCCTCTTTTACCTCGGCTTTGGTGGAGTCCGGTGCTGCATCTAAAGAATCAAAACCGAAGTCCTCCATTGAGAAGTCAAGGCTCAATTCGTTCAGCGCTTCGAGTTCAACGCCCAGCATCGAAACGTCCCAGGATGCAAGCTCAGCAGTCTTATTATCTGCGAGCCTAAACGCTTTAATCTCCGCCTCGCTTAGGTCATCGGCGATCAAACAAGGAACTACTTCCAAGCCGAGTTCTGTTGCTGCCCGCAGTCGAGTGTGACCAGCCACCACTTCATTGTCCTTATCGAGAACAATTGGTACTTTGAAACCAAACCGCATAATTGACTCAGCCACAGCTTTGACAGCAGCGTCGTTGTTCCTTGGATTATTTTTGTAAGGCTTTATATCTGTGATTTTAATATCACGAATTATCATCGCCAAAAACTTTAGCCTCCTCGATCTTCTTGTGGAATTCAAACATTTCTCTCTCCAGAGCAATTTTTTGAGGATTATCCGACCAACCACGCTCTTTATCTTTGTTTTTCAGAAGGATGCTACAAGCCGCAACATCTGGCGGGAGATACTTCGTTGTTTTCTCTGTAAATTTAACCTGCCGACCGTCAACGTCCCGAATTGAAACTTTGGTTTCCTCGTAGGTGATACCGAGAGCTTTTTTAAAAAGAGCGTTCTCCACCTCGGTAATGGCGACTTCTTTTCCTTTTTTTAGGGCCTTAACTAACTCCATGTGCTGTTTCTTGAACTTATTAAACGCGGTAACACTAACGCCGAGATTCTTGCAGATTTGCTCCTCTGTCAAGCCATCCCGACACCACCGCTCAACAAGGATTAAGTTCTCTTCCACTTGAGGCCATTTACTTTTCATTGAGGCCACCGTATGCCCTTATTGTTTCGCATCATTCGGTCATAAGTTTTAAATTCCTCAGTATCCTCATAATCCGTTATCAAGCTAACTTCGTCTTTGCACCGGGTTCCGTTCCAGAGTTTACAATTTGCACAGTTAACCAGTAAGCCCTCTTCGTTTGGAGTGAATCGTCTGCATTTACTCATTTGTTTGCCCCCTAAAATTAAAAAGGCCGAAGCCCATCAGTTCATAAAAAATGCGCGACCCGAAGGCCGCGCTATATAAAAAGAGAGGAGATGGAAATAGAAAAGGCCCTCGGACGAGTTGTCCAAGAGCCTTAATAATCTTTTCCACATTATAAATATATCACCTTAAACCGAACAGTACAATGCCGACTTTTGTTCACTTTATTCCACTATTTATTCACTTATTTCCACTTTCAGTTCACCCTGTCAGCCCGATAACGGCATCGAACATCCCCACGATCTTTTCCTCGGCTCGCTGCCGAAACCTACCCAGAGTGGTTCTTGAAATGTTATATTTACTACAAACCTCCTCCCACTCCATTCCATTAATAACTAGATCTGTTATGATTTCAGAAAGTTCCTCTTCTAACAAGGTGATACAAAATTCTAATAAATCAAGATCGCTCCTGAGCGCTCGGTATCTACGCACCAATTCTTCTAAAATCTCCTTACTTTGCTCATATGAAGTATTTTGATATGCGAGTGCGATCCTCGATGTTTTATCAGATACCCCACTAGTTGTAACCCTCTCACCTTCAGGAGTGGTAAACGTAAGTTCTTCGATAATATGATCCTCGCTTAGGCCGGAAAAGTAGTTAATTCTAAATGCTAGAAGATCGAGTGTGCGTTTCATCGCTTGGTAGTTGGTGAGCAGTTTCTCTACTTTTGTCATTATCTTGCTCCTTTTTCAACAATTAATTGGCTGTAAGGGAGAGATTCGAGCATCTTACAAAATTCTCTAAATTCTCTTTGCTTGTGGAGTTTTCGGGCATGGTATACGTTTCTTAGATTTTCATAACTACCTGTCCAAGTTGAGAGGAAATTATAGTTCTGAGGTAAATCTAAGATAATATCTCTCCATAGTTTAGCAGCAGCTTTAGCGTCCGTTTTCTTTAGTTGCTGATATTCTTTGATCCGCCTATTTATATCTTCAAGAACGTACTTCCTTAATGGAGTAATATTTATCTCTCCATCTTCGTCATCGACACTAAAATCCTTGAAATCTAATGTTCTAGTTCCTAATTTGTGCATCCTACTTGAGCTGTTTTTTGTTGTGGCTATTTTATAGGTGTCAAAATCCCACCACCAGGACATTGGTGCAGTTATATCCATAGAGATAAATATCTGCCTCATAAATTTTGAGTGATCCGAACCGGCCTTAACAAGTTTCAGAGCTACTTCTAAATCTTTTTCTCCTATAATGAATTCACCTGATATAAATTTGCTGTCTGATTGCCCCCAACTTTCAAGGGGATTTCTCATCCCCCTTAAAGCGCCTTCAAAATTCATAACTTCAATTTCTTCTACTTTAATCAGCTGTCTCTACCTCCTTGCAGCATGACAGAATGAACTTTATTGCCATAGCACCGACTTGTGTTGCTTCCTCACGCATCCTGGTCTTGTCAGGCTGCTTCTTCTTAATCTCATCCCAGAGTTCGTCCAATTCTTCGTGCAGTACAGCATAGCCTTCGTGTGTCGAATTGAATTGTGGGTACATCACGTTCGCGCGGGTAAGTTCAACCAGTATTAAAAAGACGGTGTCAAACTCCTTAATATTATCCAATTCGTGCGGCCCCCTTCCGATAACACAATTCCAATGTGCAGTATCCGATGATGTCTTTTATGGTGTCCTCCACAGCCTCAGTCGTGACTTGGGCCGGATGCTTGACCAAGGTGTTCAGCCTGTTGATCTTATCACCGAGTCGAATCAAGAAGGAGATTTCGCCGAATTCCTCTCGCAACTTATCGTATGACCGTCCGTAGTCGTGGTTCTTTTGCTCCAGCAGCTCCACAACCGGAGTCAGAACGTTGGAGAACTCATTTGTTCTTTGCATTTTTAGCATCCCCCTTTTATAGTCTAGCTCGTACAGCCCTCAACAGGGCTGTCTGTTCGGTGTCCTTGCGGCCCAGCGCCTTTATAACGTCCTCATCTACCGTTCCGGCTGTTACGATATGGTGAACGATTACGGTCTCGTTTTGCCCCTGTCGGTGCAATCGACCGTTTGCTTGTTGATATAACTCCAAGCTCCAAGGGATTCCGTACCAAATGATGATGTGGCCTCCGGCCTGAAGGTTTAGACCATGCCCGGCTGAAGCAGGATGAGCGAGCGCCACATCAATGCCTCCGTCGTTCCAGTCGGTGATATCTTGAGATGTTTTCAGATCTCTGGCGTTCTTGAACAGTTCATTTATCCTGTCTCTGTCGTGTTTAAAAGCGTAGAAAATAAGGATGGGCTTCCCATTCGCACTCTCCCAGAGATCCTCAAGAGCGTCCAGCTTGCGTCGATGGATCTGCCTCACAGACCCGTTCTCATCGTAGACGGCCCCGTTGGCCATCTGTAGCAGCTTGTTTGTGAGAACAGCAGCGTTCGCCGCGTCGATATCCCCATCCGCGAAGGGTAGCAGCATATCGCGGGATAATTGCTGGTAGAGAGCCTTTTCCTTTGGGGCCATTTCTACTCGAACATAGTTGTCGATTCGCTCCGGCATCTTTAGATAGTCCTGGGCCTTCATACTCACACAGATGCCTGATATTTGTTTATATATTGCCGCCTCAGCGTTTGGTTTAGGTTTCCAAGAATAAATGACTTCGCGGTTCCGCTGGTCTGGGGTGAAGTACCGTTCCCGATACCCGCCGAGCGTTTTTCCAAGGCACTCACCCCGGTCGAGTAGATACATTTGTGGCCACAAGTCCAGGAGTCCATTTGGGGCTGGTGTTCCGGTAAGGCCCACAATCCGTTTGATAAGAGGCCTGGCTTTCCGGAGAGCCTTGAATCGGAGGGATTTTGCTGACTTAAAACTCGACAACTCATCGATTACGACCATGGTGAAAGGCCACTTTGAACCGTAGAGATCGACCAGCCATGCTACGTTTTCCCGGTTGATGATATGAATGTCGGCTTTGGTTTTTAGAGCTGCCAGACGTATTTTCTCTGGGCCTAGCACCTTAGCGACCTGCATGTGTTTCAGATGATCCCATTTCTCACACTCTTTGCTCCAAGTATCCTCAGCCACCCGGAGAGGTGCTATCACTAGCACCTTTTTAACCTCCGAGAGCAGCTCGTTGATTGCGCTGAGGGTGATGACCGTTTTCCCCATCCCAAGGTCGAGGAACAGCGCACACGCGGGCTTCGAGATGATTTGTTGGGCCGCAAAGTCTTGGTAGCTGTGGGAATTATATTTCATAGTAATTCGACCAACTCTTGTACTTTCTCAGGGCTGTCTATAACCAATACAACGTGTCCCAGCCCAGATAGTGTGTGGGCCATTTTGATTTGCTTGGGCGAAAAGACACCACCCAGAGCTTTCAGCTCTACGAAGAACACGCGACCGTCGGGTGCCAGCACGATCCTGTCAGGGACTCCAGCAGTACCAGGCGAGACGAGTTTTAGAGCTAGACCCCCTTTCGCTTTAACCGCAAGCCTTAGTTTTTGTTCAAGCTGGCGTTCGAGCATTGAGCACCTCTTTTCGTTTGAATAGACCCTCATCTTTATATAGAAGGAAAGCCTTGTAAGCCTGTTTTTGGGCTCAACTTATATACACATTTGTGCAAAGGGTTTAAAGGCGCATGTGTATGTGCCTGTACGACATATACATCTTGTTATAATAAATATAAGGTAAACCAGGCGTAACCCTTCTGCCATGCGGTTTTAACTAGGACTACAACCCGGCTTATCACTGGATTGTTAGGCCCAAACTCGGCTTGGTTTTAGAATGACTACTTTTTGACCAAGCCGGGTTTGTCATTTTCTGTTGGCTTAGATAAGAAACTCTCGATTCTCCAGCTTTACACCCTTCCAGTACCTTGGTCCGGATTGGTGGTACTCTTTCAAGTCTGGGTGGAGCGCCAGGAGTCTTGTATTGAACCGGGTTTGACTAAGAGATTTGTGTCCCCAGTCGGTGCAGAACGCTCTGTAGGCATCATAAAGCGCCTGTTTACCTGTCATTTCAGCAGCGTCAAAGGTGCAACATTCCTCGAAGAAGTGGGCTGCATTGTCACTTCGGTTTCGGTACTCAACCAGGGACTTCGTGACTGTTGCTGACTCTGTGAATTTTCCCAGCTTTATAAGTCGCTGCATCCCTTTGAGTCCTCGAAGAAGCAAGGCAGACAAGCCTTCTGGTGTAAAGAGCAGCGCACGCAAATCGCGGTCAGTGAACTTCGTGTTGAATGGAACCATTAAGAGCTTTCGATGGAAACCCTCGGTGTTGTCTCTGCTGGTTGGCGGCTCGTTAGCGCTGTAGATTAACTTGGCCCGGTTCCTGAATTTGAAAGGACTCTTGTGTTTTTCCTCAGCTTGAACCATGTCCCCAGAGGTTATTTGTTTAAACAGTGCAGTATCCTCAATAGTTTTGTTCGGTATATCGGCATGGAGATTCGCCATTTTACCGAAGAGTTCTGCCGCAGCAAAACGATTATCTGACAAAGTTTGAAAGGCTACACCCGCGATGTTTTTAACTCCAAGCATTTCTGTCATTAAAGATATAAGCGTTCCTTTACCGTTACCGCCCTCACCATGCAAAACTAGCGATTTCTCGTACCGCATCGTTGGGATAAGGCAGTACCCGACAAACTCTTCAATCACAGCAATCGTGTCATGGGGAACAACCATTTTAAGATACTTGTCAAAGGCAGCGCAGTCTGCGTTCGGATCATAAACCACAGGTAGTTGAACGATGGTTTTGAAATCCGGAGTATGCGGTTTAATTTCCAATGTTATAAGGTCGAGCAACCCATTTTTTAAGTTAAGAACCATACCTGTGTCCGTAGCTTCTTCAGGGGTTAACATTTGCACTGTATTTTTGATATATGCCAGCGCCTCGCGCATCCGGCTCGTTGTGAACTCATCAGCAAGAGCTGCTGTTCCCTCCACATTGAAAACCCGCTCGTCCTTGAAATAAACTCCGTCTGCATAAATATACAGTTCGTCGTTCATGACAAAGGCTTGGTGGCGCTTCATGAACCACTCTGCCATGAATCGAGCATTAAACTTGTCTTCCTTAAAAAAGAGCTTCTTGGGATTTACCTTTTCGCCTTGGAAGTCCTTTGCCACAGCTTCCATGCGATCTTCATAGTCAAGCTCCTGGACAAGCGGATCATCTTTTGCAAACCTAGTCATTTCCACAAACGAGGGCCATTTGCCAGGTGGAGTATTTTCCTTAACGTCCTCATCGAGAACACCAAACAGGTGAGTCCTTACCAAATCGAAGGCGTTGACGAGCTTTCCGCTAATAGGGTCAGTCGCATGGTGTGAAAAGGCAAAAGTGTCGTTATCATATACAACCAACCCCCCTGCGGTTGATCCACCGAGGTAGGTGAACCTGTCGTCCGTACCATCACAAGGAACATAGACCTCTGGGAGAAAGGTTTCGATTGCTTCGCTTATCGTGTAGGCCCGGCTGAAAGTTCCAACAACGCCCTTCTTTGTTAATGGATCGCCTTGCTTATCCGCTGACTTCTTCCGCTCAACTCCTACACGCGAGGACACAGGCCAGCTCGAAGCATCCGTCCAGTCCTGGTACTGCGCGAGGATCTCATCCGGATCAAGCCAAGACCCATCCTGTGACTCGAATACATGCTCCCCATCGCTTGATGTGCTTGACCAGTACATTAGGCGTGCCGCCTCGAACGTGGTGTCGTCAAACAATTCGATGTCGATGCCTCCGGCGAACTTGTGTCCTAAAGCTGCATATTCATCCGGAATAACATCCCTTGCAAGAGGAGCACAGAGCCTTAATCGCGGGGCATCCGAAGTGTGCTTGTGGGTGGAGTAGATGCAGCAAGCGACCCCGGTAAACATTTGTATGGTGTCCCATGTGTCCGGTTGTGCGAAGTCCAAGTCCAGTGTTAGGACGCTTCGGTACTCCACATTACTGTTTTTCCGTACTCCATCACGGAGTTTGCCGCCGACCATACCGCCAATGTCTTTGATGTCGTCTTGTTTTGGCTTAGGCATTTTTTTATATTCAGCGACTGTTTCTCCGGTGAAGGTCGGCTGCCCTAGTCGTGCCATCAACTCTGGCCATGTTACTTCCCTTGGAATCCATTTGGTTTCTTTGCGCGAACTTCCAACAGAGATTATTAAATTTCGTTGCACTGTACTACCTCCCCCTATTTAAAAATAAAAGTGTCAAGAGGCAGACCACCGCGACAAGAGTGAAATATATAGCGTACAAGGCGTTGCCGTAGGCCGCGTCCCCAAACCCGGCGAGCATGAACACCAATGCTAGAAAGTCCATGTTAAGCCCTCCTGTCCGTTTTATCCCTTTTTATTCTTTCGACAGCGTTGAACGCGGTTAAATCGCGATAACCCTCATCGTTTCTTGTGCTCAGGCTCTCCTCGCCTTTCTTTTTACGGTTTTCCCTCTGTTTCTGCCTGTTCCTCATGAATTAATCCCCCTCTTATTTCTTGTAAAATTCTGCTTCAAAACCATCGGCCTTCAAAGGTAATCCTTCGGCCCAATTTATCGGCTGCGCCATGATGCCGCACACATCCTCTAGCGACCCTTCGCCAATTGGCGCAGATATTACCGCTTCGTCGTGAACGTGCATGATGATCTTGTACCCGGCCGTGTCGATCCGCAGCATTGCTTCCGCGAGGCAATCGCGTGCAACAGCCTGGGTGATGTTCTCCACCAGCTTTGGGCCATAGGTGTCGATAAGGCCCCACTGTTTGTTCTCGCCGATGCCCTCATAAACAAGGCCCTCGCGACCGAACTTATTAGTTTTCATCTTTGGTTTGATATAGGAGAGCATCCGTCCTGATGGTAGCGTGATGAATAATATTGCACTCCTATATTCAAATTTAATATAGCCAACAGTCTGAGGGATTCGCTTCCGCACAGCATCGAGCGCGGCCCGGTCGCAGTCCCACCAAAACTTCGTGATGTTTGGATTCGCAGCTCTCCACGCGGTCACAAGAGGTTTTAGTTCCTCCTCTTTGACACCCATTGCGAGAGCGCCCATCGCGGTTAGCGCTCCGACGCTGCCTCCATAGCCCAGGGCCAGCTCTGCAATTTTCCCTTTTTGCCGCAGTTCATACTCTTTGTTCCCTTTTGCGATCCGCTCCAAGGGGACTTTGAACATCTGTGAAGCAGAGGCTTCGTAAATCTTGCCATGGGTCCTGAAAACTTCCATGCGCCATTCCTCGCCAGCCAACCAAGCTATAACCCTCGCTTCGATTGCTGAGAAGTCGGCGACGATAAACCTGTGCCCCGGTGAGGGAATAAAGGCGGTTCTGATAAGTTCTGACAGAACGCCAGGCACGCTTTCGTACACCATTTCAAGGAAATCAAAGTCCCCAGCCTTTACTATCTCCCGCGCGTCCTTTAGGTCTGGTAAGTGGTTCTGCGGGAGGTTTTGAACCTGAACGAGCCGCCCGGCCCACCTTCCTGTGCGGTTGGCTCCGTAAAATTGCAATAAACCTCTCACGCGCTGGTCAGGGCCAAGCGCACGCTGCATCGCCACGTATTTTTTGATTGAGGTTTTGGCCATTTCCTGTCGCAGTTGCAACAGCCTTTGGATAGAACCTTCGGTGTTAAGCGCCAGTTCTGCCACAATCTTTTTCGATAGGCTCGCTACAACCAAGCCATTGTCTAGGAGCCACTCCTTTAATTGCGCTACGGAGTTCGGGTTATCTAGCCCGGTCAGTTCCTTGGCCTCGTCCGTGACTTCGGCCTTGTACCTTTTGTCGCACTGGAGGGCCATTTCGACAAGCTTAGTATCTATCAAAACGCCAGTATCATTGATCTGCTGGTCAAGCATCCAAAGTCTCTGCTCCGCATCCGTGATCGGGAAGTTCTTGATCTTTCCCCTGATCGCCCGCTCCACCTCAACGTCCTGTTTGCAGTAGGCTGCAAAGGTGGCCCACTTCTCTGGCGCATGACTTGGGAGGTTTCGCGTTCGCCCGCCATTTACTTTGGTTGGTTTGCATGGGCCACAGAAGTACCTGATCAGGGCCTTGCCCTCAGACATCTTCTGCTGCTCCATGCCCAGGGCTTTCGCGACCCCGGCAAGATGAAGGGGAAGCCCCAACATCGCCGACTGTACTGCCGTACAACGCCAGGAGTCGGGAGCCAGGGACTTCCCCAGGTATACCGCCAAACAAGTCCGTTCGAATGCGGCATTAAAGGCGGTCTTTATAATCGTTTCATCAGTTATGGCGTCTAATATTTCAGGTGGTAGTGTTTCTCCCCGAGCCAAGTCCACCAGTTCTACTGGATTATCCCCCCAGGCATACGCGAATAGGAGAATTTCGAAATCGGAGGCCGAGGTGTAGGCGTACACCCCGGCTTTTTTTAAATCCACACTGGAGTAGGTTTCGAGGTCAATACCTAAAACGTCCATCTGAAGGCTTCCTGGAGGATATCTATGCGGAATTGGTCGCCATCTATTGCGACTTCGTGTCTCCGGCTAAGTTGGAACGAGATACTTATTAATAGCCTTTTCTCTGCGCCCTTTAGCTTGTGACCTGTAAGCGACGCATACTCGGTGACAGTGTAATAGTCCTCTGCTAGAACCCTTTCCCCAAGGAGCATAATTGCCTCTTCATGTTCGTCCACTTTTTCTATAATTTCGCGGAGTAATTTAGACATCTCTTCTATTTCTTTCATTTCAATTCTCCCCCCCTTAGTTCAAAAAGTCGTCATCGTCTGAGATAACACTAAAGTCATCTTCTGCCTTATGGCGTACCCCTCCGAGGGATTCTCCGTCGGCGACTTTCTGAATTCCGTTAAGAGTGGACGTTACCCCTTTGTTTAACCCGGCGTTATACGGGAAAACATCTAAACTAACCCTTGCATAACACCCGCTATAAACCTCTGTGGTGTCCATAATTGGTTGAACTTTTAGGTCAACAATATATGGTCTGTTCTTGTTACTTGTGTTGATAAAGTAATGGCCATGGCAGGATTCATCATCTTCCAAGTCCCCATCTTTGAGCATCTTGGTGTTCTTTTTGCCCGCGAACGCTGCACCAAACTTTGCAATTCCGGCCTTTTCAGCCTCGGCCTCTGCCTCCATAAGTTTTGCGATTGTTTCCTTGTCATTCTTTGGGATGAGCACCCGGCAAGTATATTTAGGATCGGAACCGTTTACGCTTACTGATTCCCATACTCTCGCATAAGAGAGTCTTGCTTTTCCTGTTACAACTTTATTAGCCATTTTTAATTACCCCTTTATTCTTTTTATTTTGTTTCCGAACGAGGCCTCTGCTGCGTTGTATTCTTTACGCTTGTCCGACTCAGATACAAATGTTGGCTTGCCCTCTGGCTTGATAACAAGATTGCCGACGATCTCATTGAATTTATTTTTACCCATCAAAGCTTCCATCGCGGTTATACCGAGGAGATTCACAGTGTAAATATCCTCTTCTTTTAGCTGCCCGTCTGCTATGATCGCCTCAGCCACAGCATTTTCATCGGCGTACTTCCGGGAAGATCGTCCCTGGACTACTTTGTACCCGCCCCAACTCTTTCTCCCGGCGATGGCCTCTTCCTCGGCGTAGGCCCAAACATCGGTGGCCCACCGCTTTAATTCATCGACGCTGGCCAATACCTCGGTCATTTCCTCATCCGTCAGCAGATCGGGCTTTTTGAAATCAAGTTTTATGAGCTCGAAGTTCCGATCTGCTCTGGCCCGGCAGGTGGCCCTTACCCGGCAGAATTGGCAATGATCCCCGGTGCAAAACTCTCCCTCACCTTTAAACGCGAGTGCCGCCCTGGGCTTTAGTTCAGTTTCGGCCCAGAACATTAGCTCGTTGACTGGTAGAACAAACGTCGATATGGAATCTAAACGCGGCTGGCAGATCGTCATCCGAACAGTCTTAATGTCATAAAGAAAGTCAAACTTTGCCAGTGCCCCCAAACAGTACAATTTCAGTTGGGGGTTGTCCTCGGCATCCACCTTGACACCTTTACCGTACTTTAAATCTAAAACGTGCAAAACCTCATCATCCACCACCAAAAGATCCGCAGTCCCGAACCCTTCAGGGACAAACTTTGAATAATCCACGCGCTCTTCGACCATCACGACCGGATCGCTTGACCGCGAGTACGCCTCGCTGATTAATTCACAAGCATAGCCCACATAAATGTCGGTGTAATATTCCATTTCTTGCGAGTCGTACTTTGAAGTCGGTCTGACCGTTTTTATCTTCAGAAACTCGCGGAGTTTGTGTTCCGACAGCTCATGGGCTGCTGTTCCTTCGGCTGCCGCATTACTGGACTTGTCCTCCTTGGTGCGTTCCAGCACCGCCGATGGCGTGCAATGCAGCCACCTATGAGAGCTGGAGGCCGACAGCAGAGCGTGTTCTCCCAACTACATCACCTCAGCTTCTCTGAGAAATTCCGGGTAATCCGAAGGGCTCAAATCAGAAAGTTTGTTAACGCTATATTTTTTTAAAAGTTCTTTGGCTTTTTCTCTTTTTACATTTAATACCGCGCGAATCTCCACAAGAGTTACTTTTTCGGGTATACTAGAAGTGTTAATTTTCTCATCGAGTGGGGTTGCTGCCAGGCAATTCCCGCTCATATTTTTTTCTAGGGCCTCCGCAATCCGTGTCAGGACCACTATAAGTGGATCATGAACACTTGGAGTATCCGCAATGGACACAGGCCACACACCCACTTTCGTGATTTATTGGCATGCCACAATCTGGGCACATATTGGTTCCGGACACCTTGATTTTTTCCACTGGTCTTACAACCGCCTCACCTCCTTTACCGATGTGCTTCCTAATTATTTTGGCGATGGCATCTGGGCAAGATGTCACGTTTACCCCCTCACGTCGCATACAAGCCGGGCAGCGTATTCCTCGGATTTGCTCGATAATATCCTCCTCAGATATGCCGGAACGAAGTGCGACAGATATGAGCCGCGCCGTTGCCTCTGATTGTGAGGAACATCCCCCTGCCCTACCAGTGTTGGTGAACACTTCGCAGATACCTTTCTCATCGGAATTGACACTTACATATAGGTTGCCGCAGCCGATTTTGGTTTTCTCAGTCACTCCTGTTGTGACCTCCGGCCTTTGCCGTGGTTTAATGGTTTGAACCTCTGGGGCTGTGTCGTGCGGCTGCAATCTAGTCCCTGTCGTGAGCACTTGTACCTCCCGGCTACCATCTCTATAGACAGTCAAACCTTTGCAATTAAGCTCGTATGCCAGCCTGTAGGCCTTGGCGACATCCTCGCGGGTGGCTGAATTCGGGAAGTTGATTGTTTTTGATACCGCATTGTCCGTGAACTCCTGGAAGGCAGCTTGCATCCTGACGTGCCACTCCGGTTTGATCTCCTGGGCCGTAATAAACACTTCCTGCACCCAGGTTGGAACCTCTGGTAGACCGTGAACAGTTCCATGCTCCGCTATTTTGGCCATCAGTTCTTCAGAGTAGAATCCATATTCCTTAGCATATTTCTCAAACAGTGGGTTGACTTCAATGAAGGGTATCCCATCCATGACAGTTTTCGTATATGCCACAGCGAAGATCGGCTCCACGCCACCGGACACTCCGCAGATCATGGATATGGTTCCGGTTGGTGCAATCGTCGTCAGCGTCGCGTTGCGAAGTTCCGGACACACCCCATCATACTTCGAACCTTTATAATTTGGGAATGCGCCTCGTTCCTGTGCTAAACGTTGTGATTCTTCTCTGGCCTCAACTTGGATAAAGTCCATTATCCCTCTGGCGTACTCCACAGCATCTTCGGAGGCATAAGATGTTTTTAGCATTATCAGCACATCGGCAAAACCCATTACACCCAGTCCAATCTTGCGATTACCCTTCACCATTTCGTCGATTACAGGTAAGGGGTATTGATTAGAGTCGATAACATTGTCCAGGAAACGAACAGCTAGCCGGACTACATATCTAAGACGTGCCCAGTCAATAACCATTTTGTTCTCTTCTTCATGAATCATGGCCTTAAGATTTATAGAGCCGAGGTTGCACGCTTCGTTTGGAAGCAAGGGCTGTTCCGCGCAATTATGAACAATTGCCCCATTACATACCCCTTGATGCAAATTCGGTTCAGAAAAATCCCAGACCTCCATATCCTCTAACTCAGATATTAGGATTACTGTTTCATCTTCTTCATCCTTAAGGTTGATGCTTTCTTCGTAGCCGTTTTTATAAGTCTGTAAAAAACCGATTTCATCAAGGTATTTCTTGTAAGACTTTCTGCTAATGACTAAATGGCAACTTTGCTTACAAACATAAGATCCGTTACTAAACTGCACTTCATGCTCTTTTGAGTGATACCATAATTTTGACTTAATCCCGAAAAGCAAAAGCATTTGTTGAATTTGTTGTAGCATTTCTTTATTGATAGACACGAGTTGTATCCTGCGATATTCTTTAAGATTCGTTCCATTCGCACTAAATAGTCCTTTCAAGAAATCCTTCATTTCTTTTTTGGGCAATTGCAGTATCCAATCGGGAATGATCCTATCGTCGATTTTATATTTGAAAGCATTCGCATAAACAGTGCCTTGGGGAATCTTGATACAGTATTTTTGATCCGAATCAAATTTCTCATTAAATTCCTTTTCGAGAATTGAAATTACTTCTTGGTCTTTATCGGGTGTAGCATAAATATATTTCATTCGATTGGACGCTTTGTGATAACCACCATCCCCTAATTCGAACCCTAAAACCCTATAATCTACATTTTGCTCGGGGTTGATACCATTCCATTCTTTTTCAGATAAATCAAATTCTATTTTTTTGCCTAGGGTATCCTTTGCTTCTGCCCACGTCCCATCGCTAAGTTTAATTTTATGGTCCGGGGTGACTACATACTCGAATCCACTATTCGTCATGAGTCTTACCACTGGCTTTATGCCATTTTCCCACGATTTACTTGTAACAAAACTTTCTCTATTCCAGATCCGCGATTTCAGTAACGATATTTTTTCTAACCCATTCTCTGTAACGAAATAGGAGTCTTTTGAAAGACAGGGATTACTGGCCTCGATCTCTCCGATGTGTGGTGTTGGATTATCGGCGTTCATCCTGTCCAAGAAGATGATTCCTGGCTCCCCGTTACACCACGCATGGTCAACAATACTGTTGAAAACTTCGGCTGCCGATAAGCTCCCTGCTACTTCGCCTGAGCGGGGATCGACGAGATCATAGTCTGCATTTTGCTCTACAGCCTCCATAAATGCGTCCGTTATACCAACAGAGATGTTGAAGTTTGTGATCTCCTTGTTATCCTCTTTACAGGCAATGAACTCCAAAATATCCGGATGGTCAACCCTCAAGATCCCCATATTTGCCCCGCGCCTAGTTCCACCTTGCTTAACCGCCTCGGTTGCTGCATTAAAGACCTTCATAAAGGAAATAGGACCAGATGCCACACCGCCAGTCGAACGAACTGAGCTATTTTTCGGACGCAGCCTTGAGAAACTAAACCCTGTACCGCCGCCGGATTTATGAACGATGGCGGCATTTTTTATTGCGTCAAAGATTTCTTCCATGGAGTCGCCAATTGGTAAAACAAAACAGGCACTTAACTGGCCCAGGTCACGTCCCGCATTCATTAGTGTTGGTGAGTTTGGCAAGAACTCCAAATTGACCATCATGTTATAGAATTCCTTGGCGGTCTCGCTTTCGCTAAGGCCATATATTTTTTCTACATTGGCAATCGTTTGGGCCACCCGGTGAAACATATCCTCTGGGGTTTCGACTACCCCCCCCTGCTCCTTCCGCAAATAACGTTTTTCTAGGACTACCCTAGCGTTTGGTGTTAAATCCATTGTTTAAATCCTCCCACATTGCTCGGTATAGTAGTAAACAGGAACGCCTATTTTCTCGGCAGCCTTTATTTCAACCCCCATACCTTGAGAGGTTCGAGGGCCAAACGCCCAGAGCTCGTCGCAAAACATCTTCAGAAATTCCAACCCCATATCCATACCTAACTTCCGCTGCGCTGGATTGTTGTCATTAAGGAATTGTGTGAAGTAAATATGCGGCGCGAATGGTATGGCTTCCTGGGTTGTAGCAAACAGGCAGTAATCCCTGGTTCTTTTGATATTAGCTTCCACTTTGCCTCGTAAAGGAGAACTGATATAAACAATTTTTTTCATCATTTTCACCTCCTCTCAAAATAAAAAGATTCCTCGGTGCGAAACCAAGAAATCTATGAATAGAAATTTTTGTTACGGACAGGCTAACAATGCGACGAAGAAACGATGCAACAACTGAACAATGTTGTTCATGTGTTAATACTAACTGAGTTTCTGTTTTATATCTACAGGGGATTGCTGGTAAGAAAGTAGGCGTATTATGGTCACTAAAAAGGAAAGAGAAGAAATGGCCGATGAAGCAGAAAGGGAGTTGATTATAAAACAGCACAAGGCTGGCAGATATATGGCGAGGGTTCGAGATAAAACCACAATTTCCAAAGTCGCCGCAGATTTAGGCTGTAGTAATACTTTACTTGGATATATAGAAAAGGGCCAAAGAGTTCCATCTGACCACTTTCTCAATGAGTGGGCTGCATATTTTGGGGTTGATGAAACTTCACTTTATAATTTATGGGGTAAAATTCCTATTTTGGCTAAGGATGAAATCCGCAACAGTGACACACTCAAAGGCACACTACTTGAGATCGCACGAAATAAAAAACTTTCAGCAGAGGAAAAAGAAGAGATTTATGACGAGATTCATAAAACCTATAAACGGTATCTTATAAGAAAAGAGGGTAAATAGTGCATAGTTTATTTCTTGTAATAATGAGGGCCTTAACACATGTTTTTGGCTATGAAGGGGCACTGGAGTTTAAAGATATATTTAATGGACTTACTGGGGCCTTGATAGGTTGCATTATTTTAGGTTATCTGTTTTCGGGTTTTTACTTGGATGCGGATATTGATAAAGAATTGCCTGAGGATACAACAATCCAGAGGGTCAATACTAACCCACTAGCTTTCTCAACCAACCCTAAAACCCGACTTCAGGTGATGGAGTCATTTGTTGGCTCCTTGAGGATTCGTAAAACAAAAGAGAAGAGTATATTAAAAAAGGATTCAAGGCGTTTTACTATTATTATTGCTGTTGCATTTGTTATATTGCTTTTATTTGAGTGGGTACTTATTGCTTACGACTATTTCCCCGGTCAATAAAAAAGGCTCGCCATATGGCGGCCTTTTAATTTAGCTCTCAAAATACTCTTTATAGACTATCCGCAAGGCATATTCCACGGCCTCAACTTGTGAATTTTATGTAACCTTTACCCAATCCAGCACGTCATTATATCTTGCAAAATATGAAGCCCGGCGAAAAAAATAGAGTTACTAAACAGACTTGATATTCAAATTATCGTGATCGGTTTGGTAACTCTATTCCCCCACTAATCTAATATAGAAAACTGTGTATCTAATACTAGAATTTGGCGAATGTATTTCCTTTACACAGAACATACGTTTTGCTAAGATAGAAACAGGTATTCCCTATAGAAAAGGTGAACTGTATGAGCCAACGAATTATTTTTCATATTGATGCGAATTCGGCGTATTTGTCATGGGAAGCCGTACATCGCTTACAGCATGGCGACCCACTTGATCTTAGGACTGTGCCTTCTGTAGTTGGAGGTGATCCAGTAACTCGACATGGCATTGTGTTGACGAAATCTATTCCTGCTAAAAAGTATGATATTCAAACTGGCGAGAGTATCATGAGTGCCAGCGCGAAATGCCCTGGACTTATTATAGTGCGTCCAAATTACGGATTGTACATGCAATGTAGCCGAGCTTTTGGTGATATCTTGAGGGAATACTCACCCTTGATTGAGCAGTATTCCATTGATGAGTATTTTGTGGACTTCACGAACATGGAACGCCTTTTTAAAGATCCTATTGAAGCTGCTTACATAATTAAAGACCGCATTAAAAATGAGCTAGGCTTTACGGTTAATGTCGGCGTTAGTACGAACAAGATTCTGGCTAAAATGGCCTCAGAGCTTAAGAAGCCCGATAAAGTACATACTATTTTCCCAGGCGAGATTGCAGAGAAAATGTGGGTTCTGCCGATTGAGGAACTGTTTATGGTCGGTCGTGCAACTGCTAAGAAGTTACGAAGCAGGGCTATTAATACGATTGGTGATCTGGCTAATTATGACCCCAAGATCCTTAAGCTCTTTCTTAAGAGCCATGGCTTATTGGTCTGGAATTACGCTAACGGCAATGAAGCAAGCCCAGTAAGGGAATCTCGAAGACCTTTGATTAAAGGGATCGGAAACTCAACTACAATCCCTTTCGACGTTTCGGATAAAACGACTGCTCACCTTGTTCTGCTTTCTTTGACTGAGACAGTTGCTGCGAGATTAAGACAGGCAAAATATTTTGCTAGGTTAGTTTCTGTTTCTCTGAAGACTAATGAATTCTATTCCTGTTCGCATCAAAGGAAATTTTCGTCTCCCATTGATTGTACTAATGCCATCCACGAATTAGCTTGTAAACTCTTCGATGAACTTTGGAAAGGGGAGCCTGTCCGACAATTAGGCGTACGAGTGTCGGAACTGACCCTTAATAATTTTCATCAGTTAGCTCTCTTTGAGAAGGATTACGAGAAGCAGCGAACAGTTGATCGGGCAGTCGATTCTTTACGTGAGAGGTTCGGAAATGGCTCAGTGTTCAGATCCTCGTTTTTGAATAGTGGAGTAAGATTTGCGACGGGGGGAACAGTCGATGATGAAGATTACCCCATGATGTCTAGTCAATTGTAAAAGCATCTTCAAGCAAATTCGAGAAATGATGGCGATCTTAAAAATCCAGCCTTGGTTAATGAATGATATCTAACTTTGCATTTAAGTTGCACGTTATAGTCGTTCGTCTCTTTGGTCTTGACAATTCTGGCTAACTTATGAACGATCTTTCGAGCTTCTGCTGACACACCTAGTTCCATTACACCTGCCTGTTTACCGTCCGGAAACAAAAGTAGCCAACCGAACTCAGATTTCCTGAATCCGCCGATCGATACCGTCGCGTATTTGTAGTTAATTACCTTCAACCAATTCTTCGAACGCTTCCCAATTTCATATTTTGAGTCTTTCTTTTTAAGGACAATTCCCTCAAGGTCTTGTTGCTTAACTAACTCATATAACTTCTTACCATTCCCCTTAATTGATAGAGTCTTTGTAATCCTTGGTAAGTCTTCCTGCAATATTTCAGTAAGCAGTTCCTTGCGTTCCGCTAGGGTCAGATGACTTACATCCTTACCCCTAAAGTAAACTACATCGAACGCACAGAATGTAACGGGTTTATCTTTAGGAATTCTCCTTGGATTTCTAATTTGAAATCTACTCATCAATGTTTCAAAGTCAGGCTTCCCATTTTCGTCAGAGATAATTATTTCGCCATCGAGGATCGTGCCTTTAGGGACCTGATTTGTAGCAAGCTCGGGAAATCGATCAGTTACTTCATTCTCGTGTCTAGTATAAAAGTTTACGTTAATCATTGTTGAATAGAGAAAGCGAATTCCATCCAACTTCAATTCGCTCACCCAATCATCGTTATTAAACGGATTTTCGATTTTGTGTAAAAGCATTGGGCTAATAAACATAAATCCCACCTCTAGGGTAAGTCTAGCATGGGAAACGCTTGTCAGGTGGGAATTAATGGTTTATGCGTGTCCGGAATTTATTAACATGCCATTTACCCTCATAATCTTCACGATAAATTGAAATTTATTATCTTGACCAATAATCACGCTGAGCTAATTTTCACAAAAAGATGATTTTTTGACTGCTTTTAGCTTGTCTCATAAAAAAATGTCAAACTGCCATCGTGTCGTTCATTCCATACTTCAAAGGTGATTAGCCAACAAGGTGTCAATTTATACATCGTGTGTGAAGTATAATTTCCATAAAATCACAAGATCTAAATATTGAGTCCAAATTCTAAAGAGGCATCTAATTAAAAATAACCTTCGCTAAAGACCCAATTAACGAACCTCTTAAAATAATTAACCACTGACACCAAAACAACCTCCATTTGTTTGGAAATGGTGGTTGTTATAGTTAATAGGTCTATACAAATGCCATATACATAATATGGATAACAAGAAAATTATATTTTATATTTAAATCGCAGCTTATAGAAAAGTTGGAACCCTTTCAGGTTAATTCAAATATTCTTGTGCACACCCGGCTATGATGCGTCTTTTGCATTGCAGCTTCTCCAATACCTTTCCCTGTTGTGCCTGAACTTGGGTTGTAAGCATGGAAAACCACTTTCGTATAACGCGAAAATAGGGTGCGCCATACATCCTTTCCGTATTTTTGTTGATAGCCCTATACTATCAATTACTTACCCGTCCTCAGTATAACTGCCGCCTATCGTCTCCATAAAAACAACGCGGAACGGAGCGTCAAGCGTTACGAATACCAACTCTGCCCACACTTTAGCTGTGAGAGAATCTCCTTTGACGCACCATACTTTATAGTGTTCATCACGCGTATCAGTGTGTTTATCGATTGGAATCCCTGTCCGCTTCACGGCGTCATCGTACTTACCCACGAATACATCCCTACGATACTGATTCGCTGAAAAGTCGATATGTGAAAACGCCTCACGTGACGGATAATATGTTCCGTGGATGTAGTTAGTGATAACGATATCCTCATCTTCCGCGAATATCGCTGGGTTCCACAGCTGTTCAACATTCAGATGATAGAATTCCAGCCCAACATCATCCCAACCCTTTTTGATATAGACAAGAATCTTGTGACCGGTTTCGAGGTCGAAATGCACGATAACCTCCTCTTTACCGTCCGCGACCTGTCGAGAGATATTACTGAAATCCAAAGTTATCCCGCGCCATTTTTGGAAATCTGTACTTGCTGTACTTACTTTCCATGAGTATGGTACAGCGAGATTTTTATCGCACCGCATGAACAGCTTTACAGGAGGTTGTATGTCTTTAATTATCTGGACAGTTCGAGGCACTTGGTCGTTAGCTCCCCCAATTGAGGTATCGAGAAAAATGTTGTAGAGGTAATATGTATCGTTTAACTTGAACCCTTGCCTCTCAAAGTCGGCGCCTGTTACATTGCATAAGCCGTAATTGTCTGAGCCGTTCAGTAATCTCTCTCGACTAACTATTTCATTTATATTGTGAATTATGTACGCGTGTTGTTCTATGAGCATGCATAAAAAAATGCTGAGGAGGCGATTCATATCGAAATCAAAATTATCCGTGTAACTTATTTTGCCTTCACCGGCATCATAAGCGGCACCCAACTGGTTCCGCTTGCAGTTGCTATTGACTGTGATAATCCCTCCCGATATTGCTAAAAATAATCGATTTCCGTTTGCGGGGTTTTCGGGATTATCGGTGTCGAGCCTAAAGCAGAACTGTAGTATTTCCTCTGCATCAATATTTGCGCCTTTGAGAATGGCGAGGAATGTGTCAGCCGCGCTTTGCACTGGCAACGGTAACGGCTGGCGTGGATTAAAGAACCGAAACACTGAGGTTGACCAGTATTTTAGGAACGTGTTAGGATATCCGATATTAAACACGCCGCCATGCGGCGCTTTTTTCATCGACCGCAGATAATAATTGACTCTCCAGAACTCCGGAGTTACGATCACGTCACGGATAAAGGACTTTAATTTATCGGATAGATTCACCGTTATTCCTCCCACCACACTTGAGGGCTTCTGGAACTTGTTTTACTGTGCCTCATTCCTTCCCCCGAAAAGCAAGTAATCAAAATCAAGGTATTCAAGTTCAGTTTCAATGTCCCTCCATATAATAATTCTCCTTACATATTATTCTATAATAAATAAGCATCCCATTATTAGCCTTTGGGTAGTTGTGAAGTACGTCATAATCATTGGTCGAATTAAGAACTAAAAACTAAATGGTCTTTACACGTTACAAAAATAGTATGGTTTCATAATGCGCCCATTGTATATCCTCTTCCGATTTATATTTATCCGTAGAACGCTTAAGTAAAATAGTATAGCAAAGCTTATAGCCCCAATCATCCAGATACGACTGAATGATATCTTTTCTAATTTTCAAGAATACCCCTGCTGATTTAGGCTTTTGTCGTCTTCTATCCTGATCGAATTCTTCCTGCCATCTTAAAGATTCAACACAAATATTCCTATCTTTACAATAGTTTAAAGAAGTTTCATTTTCTCTTGATAATTGTAGTACTTCTAATATATCAGGAAGTATCGTGGCTATTGATAGGTCATTATTTCCCCTAAAATTATTCTCAGAAATTCCAACCAGAGGTCTAACTTCAGTTATAGGAAAATCATCACTTTTTGGAAACACGTTAGGTATTTCAAATGTATAACAGTTTTCCATTAAACAAAATGGAGTAATCCCGGAATCTTGCAGTTGCTTAATATGTTTTGATTCCTGCGATGATATCATAAAAGCTATCAATTTGAAATAAGTTGTTCTTTTAGCTCCACCAAACTTTTCGCCAGTTCTCTGATGACCATCCTCATATATTGTAAGCCATTCATTGTCTCTTTCAGTGAATTCACTAAAACACTCACTCAGATCATCAAAAGCAAGATATTCCTCATCAGTTATTTTAGAATTAATCCAATTTATATTACTAGGCTTCTGATATACCTTATTCAATATATTTGCGGGATCATAAAGTCTAAAATAATTTTGGATTTTCCCAATATCTATATCTTCATAGTTTTGGTTCCTTATTTCTTGAGCAAATACTTCATTTAAAGCTTTTTGAACAATGTTAAAATAGGGACCGTTGATCTCAATTAAATCATAATTAGTATTTATATTATGTTTCCTATGAGTAGCACGTTCTATATCCATACCAATTTTAATATCACATCCGAGATTTAATATATAAGTATACACCTTATCCATTAAATCATCGTTCTTATTACATTGGTGCATTTTATACATTAAGTCCGACTGATACCCACTCGGTATAAACCTTCTACCTTTTTTAAGATTACCTTCTATGGAAGGAAGAATTAATTTAGGAGCAATATTAACTGATTTAAGCTTATCTAGTTCCCATGGTTCGAAGATTTCCCCTTGAGTTTGACAATAAAATAATAATTCCTTGATAGTTTGTTTTATATTAAAATGCGGCATCTCCAACAATTGAAATATCATCTTCTTCTGTTCTGTAACGAGCTTAGGGTCAATTAAGGACACGGTGAAAAATAAATTTAGTACATGTTCCGTAATATTTTCGCTTTTATTAGCGCTGAAATCCAATATCTTTAAGATGATCCCACTATCTAAAAGTATTAGGCTGTATAAGGAGTTCATGGATAGCTTTCGTATTTCTACCTGGGGATAATCCATCAAGCGTATAAGATATTTTACTACAGCATCTTCAAATCCTATTGATGGAATAAAATCTTTAACCCAGCTAAAATTAACCTCTTTTTCACTAAGGCCTTCCGCTAACAATTCATTGTACTTTTCATAATAATTGTATATGTTTTCATGGATATCCTGTTCTCTAAAGTATTCAGAGAATTCTATAACACTGTCCAGATTATATATTAATCCGCTAGAGTAAACCTTATATTGCTCATAAAAGCTATATAATAAGATCTCCTTTGCATATTCCTGATCAACCTCAAATAGCATTCTTAATGCTTCGCTAGCTCTATTGCCGGAATAAAAGAATTCTTTATTTGCTTCCCACGCTTGAATGAGTAGTGTCTTGCAATGCACCGGGTCTAGCTTTTTAAAACGTTTAGCTAATACTTGCAGACTTCTCCCAAGATTATCACCGGACAGCCATTTTTTACAAAAGCCTTCCCATTTTTCTAGATTGATAAAATGTTCCTTTTTTGTAAATCTGTTTATATTTGGATCTAAAACGCGGTTCCCGAACCAATAATCTGACCCTTTAGTTTCTTTGATAAATTTAGCTAAGAATTCTTCATAATCGAATATATCCTGTATGGTCTTTGTCATTTTTGGGGTAATAATATTTTCAATATCACTGATAAATTTACTGAATAATTCTCTTACTGCTATATTATAGCGATGATCATCGGTGTTTTGTAATTCAAGAATGTCATTACTTAATTGAAAATATCTTCTGTTTAACTGCTTATCATTACCTTTTATTACCCCTGCCTCATCAGGTTCTAAAGATTCATGCGCCTTGGTAAATATCCGTTTCAAATCGTAATATTTTCTTTTTAGTTGCTCTTTTCTATCTTCGCGTAAAAACTTATAATGTAAGACTTCTATTACACTTTCAAATTCGGCAAAGTTGGAAAGAGCAAGGTCCTCTAAAATTTGAACGTCTGGAATATTAATTCTCTCTTGTCTCATTTTTTGGGTAAATGGATCATCGGTCTTATTGCTTTTTTTATATTTCACAAACTCTTCATGGTCTGCAATTATCCATTCCAACTCAACTCCACTTTGCAGACACTTTTCAGCCATTTCACAAACTCGTTCTGGCATATTCTTTTCAAAAAGAAGTTGACGTTTGGCAAAAGAATAGATATCTTCCAGCAAATCCTTTTGCTTTGCTTCTCCTGCCTTTTCAAGTAAATATAAGATAGTCGGGTAAGTTTCTTCATCATACTGGGTATAATTTGACCACTTATTCATGGTCTTTATAATTGCCCAAACATACCACAGATTAATATTAGGCAATTCAGCTAATGCTTCAGTCAGGTCATGGATCGCTCTTTCCCTGTATATCGTTTTATCTTCCCTATATAAGAGTTCAAATGCCAGCTCCGGCGATATCTTACAGGAGAATTTTATTAATTCCTCTATCGCTATTTCTAGCGTTTTCCCTCTTGCAGCCTCTTCCAACTGATAGGCAAGAACTAACAATTTAGCCACACGTTCTTTCGATTTTTCAGGATGTTCTTTATGGACTAAATCCAGCATGGGAATTATCTTAGTAAATTGATAATCCTTTCTGTAGTAAATACCGCAGGCTAGTCCATAAAGCTCCTCCCATATGCGCATTGTGTCACTATGAAATCCACAGTAGCCATACGCCTCAATACATTCAACCAAGTTACCAACAAGAACAGAAGTTTCTTCATCAAATCCTGCTTGTTCCTCGGCTCTTTTCAATAACTTTATAATTGAAGATTCTATACTTTCATTATTCAACTTGCTAAGGAGTTTAGCGAACTCTATACTTATCTTTTGGTTTTTGTATCCATTAGGGCTTTTATCCAGAATAAGCCAATAATCTACAATCTGCATCATGCTCCCTATATCTAAGTGGTTTGAAATATATTTAAAGATATCTACGTAAATACGAGAAATACTCCTGCTGATATACCCAGGATCGTTGCCTCTGTCTTCAAATGAAATATCTTGTTTATTAACATTCAGGTATTGTAAAACGGTTTTTATTTTTTGTGTCTTCTCGTTTTCGCTTACTTCTTTTTTGATAGTTTTATACCACAACCACGCCAACTCAATGATCGCAAGAAAAAAAGCATTTTCCAGCAGACCATAATTGTTTGCCCTCAAGCAATATAAATTATATCCATTAGGATTTTGAACAAAATACGTTCTGAAACTATCATAAAGTTTGAAAAGTTCCTCTTTCATACCATAATCATGATCTTGTTTTGTCAGCTTAGAAAATAGCTTTGGCGGTAAATAATCATACAATATATGTTCTTCGACTTTATCAAGGCATCCGTTTTCAAACGACATTATTAATAGCTCGTTGTATTGCCTTCTACTAATAAAACGGAAATTTAATAAATCAATTAAATTTACAGCTTCATCCAATTCTTCACTACATATAAACAATTTGATTGCATATATGATTGACTGATTACGGATTAGAGGAGAAACTTCGTTGCTTTTTCCTATTTCAATCAGTTCTCGATAGTTTTTATTAAGAAATAGTGAATCAAGCATTCCAAATTTTATTTTCTCATTAATCTTTTTAGTCTCTGATTCATCGGCCTTTTGTTTAATATGGTTATGTTCATCAGAAGTTTGCCACTGGTGTTGATCTATTTCAGCATATAATTCTTGCCAATTTTCATATAATCCACGGGCTTTAAAATATAAAGTTGTTTCATCTACGTTTGATTTCTCTTTCAACTTAGAAAAACCCGATATAATTATTTTTTCTGGCAAATCATTCCCCGTACATTCAATATAGTCAAGGATAAAGTTACAGAATTTAATTAGGGAACAGGTGACTCTCTCCCCATCCCATATTTTTCGCAAGGCTTCCCGCTCTCTGCCGATGCTAAGTAAGAATTTATCACTATAATTTTGGAATTCGTCAACATTATGTAAGATTACTCCAAACTGTTGCTTTAAGAAAGCAATTCGCACAAATTCTTGGAGTGAACAAATTTTAATTGCGGATTCCCATGCTAAATCCAAATTCTTGTTAATCTCATCAAAAGGCCTAAAATCTCGCCAACACTTTCTTAGCCAATCTTCATTACAACAGTTTAAAATCTTTTGATATTGATTAATATGAAATAAGTGTCTAAAAAAATTTCGATAGGTTTCGTCATCTTTAGGTTTAGTTTCGTAATATTTTACTAAAGATTCGTTTATTCTTGGTAGTAGGTTCTCTGCCATATTATTGAGAATAAATTCCCGAAAGCTGTTGTGATAAATAGCATAAGCATCCCCATCTATTCTTTTTAACAAGTGCTTAAATTTACTTATTGCTTCTTCAACCTGATAGAAATCGCTGGATACGTTTAATATTTTTAAAATATCAACAAGTATGGTTGTAGTGGTATATTCACGTCTTAGAGCGAGAATAGCCAGACTCCATACTGCTAAGCTATTTTGGGATATGCTATTATATAAAATCCTGTGGTAAGTATCTATTTGATCTATTTGGGGTAATTCTTCTAATACTTTTATAATTTTATCAGTGGAAATTTCCGCAATTAAGTTCGTTACGTAATACAGATAAAGGGGTAGGCCTTCTACTTTTTTCATTATCAGAGAAATAATATAAGGATTAGTTTCTATTTTCCGTTTTTGCAGGTATAGCTCTACCTCTCCTTCAGTAAAACTTTGCATCTTAATATGTCTTAATGGATTCTGCTTGATTTGAGCCTGAACAGAATGGGAGAGAGCCTCAGGATACTGGGAACTTAAAATAAATATAATGTTCTCAGGAAGAGAATTATCTATATGATTTGTTAAAGGTTGTTCCAACAAGCCCTCTTTATTCTTTCTATCCACATGGTCAAGGCCGTCTATGACAAATACAATTTTTTCTTTCTTTTCGCTTAATACATCCAACCATTTTCTTAATTTAACTTCATAATTGCCTGAATACATTTGTGGAAACTCTATATCTGGGGTCGAATTCTGAATCCCAATACATAGTGATTTTATAAATGTATCCTTTTCCATTCTTTCGTTTCCAAGTGATTTTTCGTCTGGGTTAAAACAATAGTATGCAAATTTAATATTCTTATTTCTTTGTTTGTACACTGTTAAAGCAGAAGATTTGCCGCTTCCTGGCGGTCCCTCTAATAATATAAATCCGCTAGATAGTTGGTTAACAGCTTCGTCCAAACAGTCAAACACACTTGAATTCTCAATATAATAGTCTTCATTTACATTAAACTCATGATTAATACTATCAATAAATCTATCAGCTATACCAAGTTCCCTTCTGAGTTTATCGGCTGTAATAGCTTCACGAGTATTATTCTCATGAGAAATGGACCAGTTTACTATTTGATCTAATAGCCTTGAATATTTACTTTTTTCAATTCCTAAGGTTTCAAGTTTGTTATATACTTTTTGTTGTTGCGTTTCTAAATCTGGTTGGTTAAATTCGAAGCGGAGTCTTTTTAAAAAACTGTTAAAGGTTTCCTCATCAGTAATGCATGTTGCCTGCTTTATCTTACCTATTACATTCTGGTAATCTTTATACTTAGACAATTGAGATACCTGGCTAATTTCCGAATTAATAAACGGCGTATGAATATTATTAATAAAATCTTCAAGCCCTTTATCTATACCTTTAGAGGGTCGTCTATTATTTCCAACTTCTCTTCTTGTAAGTAGGATAATTTCAACATCATTTTTGTTTTCTATCGATAAATATCCTTCAGCAAGTTCTTGAAAAAGCGACTTAGTCTTTTGTTTTGACTGAGGCTCCATCATGTTGCTTAACGTATAGCTTTTATCTTCATCTTTACTCCATTTCACTTGATAATAACGAGTCAACCCGTTTCTATATTCAGCAATGACATCATCAATATGCTTACCCTTTTCGTAATTGTCTAGCGTAATATTGTTAACTTGATTTCCGAAATCTAACAGTTCCAGTACTTTTAGGGCAGCAATATTATTCTGATAGCACCAAGGTGCTTGAGGGTCTAGCATAATTATTATCCTCCAAATATAAAAATCAAAGTATAAACACCTGATATTTTAATTAAGTACCACTATCTGTTTACATTAATTTTATACATATTATCAATACTATTAAAGAACAACTTACCATTATAGACAAACTGCCAGGGTTTATGGTGTAGTTTAACGTCCTCTTAAACCCGGTATGTTCTAAACATTTTAGGAAGTTCAATGTGGCCACTATTAATCTGTTTATGAGCAAAACTTGTTCATATCAACTGGGAGTCCGGCACTCGTCATTTCTTTTGCGAGTGCTATTTTCCAAGCGCTGGCATCATCCATTGTTATATAAACGACGCCGGAAATATCACCGGGAGTTTCAACGTCTCCTTTTACAAGGGCGCTAACACATTTCCGGCCCAATTTTCCAATTAAATATCCATGCTCAAATACAACATTCTGACGAGCGCGGCTTCTTTCATCATCGACTTTTGCTTCTTTGGTTCGTCCTATATCACACGGCGTATACAAGACTACCGCGAATGCAACATCGGTATTGGCTTCAATTTTTTCAATCACTGTTTTTCCGGCGCTCGCTTGCTCGTGAAGAATTATGGCTTCAAAGTCAGCTTTTTCAAGAGTACGAGCCATTTCCAACTTAGCAGCAATATCGTGACCATGTACAATAAAGACCTTATTACTCATTATTCTTTGCGGTTCCTTTCTTTCCGTTTCTGGTGTGCTATAATTTGCTGCTTGATACGAAATCATTTTTTGAAGAAGCATTTTTAGATTGTGATTAATCGTTCCAGTTGATATATCCGGATCGTAAAAATGCTGTTCCCGGAAATAGGAATATAGTCCTTGCCCAAAGCCATTTATGATACTGTCATATCGTCCTGTAATTTCGAGATATAAGTCTCGGCCTACACTTTCATTCTCTTGGTCAGAAAGATATTGCTGGCAGCGAAATATATCCTCAGAAAGCAACTGAGCTATACTTTTCAGCTTGGACATAATAACTTCCATTCCTTTCGCCTTTGTTCAAGGCACAAAAATTCATTCCCAAAGTAAATCTAGTTAATATTCCAACTTCCAATTATATACATTTATAATACCGCCCCGGTTAACAAAAAACGGCTAATAAAGCATCCACTAAAATTACTTTCATAATGAAGATCAGTATTAGTTTTTCTCCCAACTAGTAACATACTTTCAATCAAAGAATGACGCACCAATATTTGAGTAATATCCGTGAAATCACCACTATTAGCTCAAGATACCTTAATCATCTCATAACCTCCTTGCGAAGTAAGGGGAATCCTGTCCCATAAATAAAAAAACCCTCGCTGTGACGAGAGCTTTAATGAAGCAGGACGATAGTTTTATCTGGATATTTTGTCCAGTTCCTACATCTTAACTTGAGCGAATCCAAACAAGATTTTATAAAAGGCTGTTTACAGGAGCTATACATTTAGGTACATCATTGTGTGGAGAATTCACCAGCTGTTATACCTCGTAGGCAACCATCGCTCCGCAGGAAAAGGCATCAACATACTATGAACTTCGCTGCTTCACGTACATTCTCCTTCGCTTTACTAGGACTTTTCATTATAACTACTGCAATTTTCCCCAAATTTTTTTCCCTGTTTTTAAACGGTATAAATATTTTGTTCATCTATATTATCTTGTGAAAGGTAAGAATTAATATATGATTCCACTGCATTAAGTCCTAAAACAAAACTAAATCTCCATTCATAAGCAATAATCCTCATTGGAAATCAATTTGATGATTTCTCCTGTTTTCCAAAACCCCTTTTACAAGCTGGTTTCAAGATTTCAGTATTTTGCAATGTATTGAGCAAAGCAACTTTTTTTAATGGTTTAGAAAACCTTTTTTATAAAAAGGGGTTTATGCAGTGGAATCATATATTCTCTTCATCAATATACTTAGAAAATATACATTTTTATCCAAATTACCCTATCATCTCGGATCTAAATTTTAAACATGTACAACACCGTTCTTAATGAGTAGCTATAGCCAAGCAAAAAAATGTTAAATGTCTTAATAAGTTTACCTAAATTTCTATAAAAAATTTGGCTAAAAAAGTGATGTTCTTTCTCGATAGTACACTCTCTACCAATAGCCACTGGGTAGCAGCGGAATTCCGAGCCTCTTGCTATATTTCCACAATCCGTTGGCGGACAGACTATACCTCTCTGAACAGTAATTTCAGGCTCAAGCCATACCTCATTATATAATGCTTCTCATTTCACCAGCAGTTATATATTCAAATTCCACAAAACCACCTTCAATAGTATGCAACAGTTTTACCACGCCACTTTCTTAATTTTAATCACCGATGCTAAAATCCTCTTTGTAAAGACTTACGACCTCATACACTTTTTCTAAGTAATCCACTTTGGTGGTTGCTCCGTCAGTAAAGTGCTCGTATAGCCATTCAAGACCGCCACGCATAAATTGATGGAACAGCTCTAAATTTTCAACTGATTTTTCAGGCTGTTCATCCTGCCTGAAGGCACGATCAATTTTATCATCGCTGGATAACTCTGTTGAGTTATCTGCAAGCATGACAAGCCTAAAAGCAAAATCTAGGTCGGCCTGATGCCCTATGACTGCATCACCGAAAATTGTATAGCTATCATTTGATTGAGTATCTTCCGGACTTTTTCTATTATACCCAAGCCCGATCAATGGTGCAGTTTTATAAATTTCGACTGCAGTTCTAACGACAAATGCGCCTTTTGCATTTTTGTCATTAACTTTTGTTTGCGCACTTAAAAATCGTATGTATGTAGCGTGTTTACCTTTAAGCAAATATGGCTTATTAAACATTTACGCATTCCTCCTTATGACAGAATTGGTATCGGAGTTGTTAATCTTCTCAATCGAATAACTGCATCCGATTTTGTCCTCTAAGGCAGGTCTTGCAAACTCCCAATCCTTCTGCATAACCATTAAAATGACTTGCTCTGCAATTTCAGGAATGATTTTGGAGATATTGTTTATATGAATTTCGTCTGCATTAGAGAAAGGGGCATCCATCACAAGAGGATATGCCTCTGTGTTGACAGGAATGTCCTCATCATCTGTGACACCGTTTCCTTTATGAGCCTTCTGCCTTGCTAGATCCACCAAGCCGGAAATAAAGGAGAAATTTTTAACAGCTTCTAGCCCCTTGCTTTCGTCTGTTTTCACTTCGTCATTATTCAAAAGTGTCATTAACACTATTTGATAACGGTCGCTAATGGTAACATGACGTTTTCCGTGGTACATCTTCTCAAAAATGTTGTTTACACTTTCCAACAAGCGTTCTTTGACTTCTTTTTCCTGCTTGTCATAGCCAACTTTTAACCATTCATAAACGGCTTTTGCATAAGCGATACATTTTCTTAATCTCTCATTTTTGTCCGATACGATAGTCAACCGTTCAATAGTTTTTTCGATTTCTGCTATTTCTTTTTCTGTTGCCCCGATATCAGATGTAATCTTCAAAAGCAGATCTCTCTTGTCTTTTAGGGTTTTCTCGTTTTTTTGGTAGTCCTGCTCAATTTTAGCTACATCAATGTTGCCTTGGATTTTGGCGCTTACATTTTTTAGTTCATCTGTTTTAGCATCCAGAAAATTTCTGTTGTTACGATAATCGGTATGGTTATCCTTCACCGTTTCGCAAAAACTTAGAGTTTCAGTTAAATAACGCTTAAAGGTTTCCTTTAAAGTACGCAGGACAGTACCTAAGTGTTGAGGGGGTAGCAGTTTTTGCTCGAATAAAATGTTTTCTCTTGCGCCCTCGTTTTTGATTAAGTCGCAACCGCATATGCATTTTTGCCTATCCAAAATGAAGTCAATAGCCGCGGAACGCATTTCAGGGATGCCCTCGCCGTTATCCTTTGCTTCATCAATAACCTTCATGGCACGATAAATGAGCGGTGTGGCAAAGAATTTCATTGTTCCTGTGCTAAAATCCTTGACAATGCGAGTTTCGTCATTCTCTATATTCTTGGTGATTTGAACAATGTCTTTTTCCAGCGAAAGTTTTTTATCCTGATTATGCTTTTCATCCTTATTTGCGAGTATTTTAGCAGATAGTTCCTCTTTTCTTCTTTCATAATACTCGATATCATCTTTTGCGTCTTTCCGTCTTGTATTGAGAGCATCTAACCTTGTCTGGGCATCGGTCAGGTCATTTTTAAGCTTGTTATTTTTCTGATCGCTTCCAACATCAAGCTCTTTGCTGAATTTGGCTGTGACGGAGGAAGCTTTGTTGGGGTCTAATCTGTCTTTTGCTTCACCCACGACATCTAATCCCATCAGACCTCTGACGGCCGCAACGACGTCACCGCGATTGTTAATATCAGAGATACGTTCACCGTCAAAGAAGAAATAATCCGACAATGCTTCCGGCAAAATCTTATTAATGGTATTGTCACATTCATAAGAGGGGACAGCTTGTTGTTCGCCGTTATCTTCCTTAAACTGAATTTTCAATACAGACTTTTCCGTCTTAAATTTATCAGCATCAGATTTTGTAGATTTCTGTGTTCTGCGTATCGTAAACTCCCTGTCCTCGTGAATTAAGACAATCTCAACAAACACTTCTTGGGCAGAAAATAAGTCCATAGACTTTGCTACTTCGATGTTTAGAACATCACGGGTCTTAAAGTTTACCTTTTCATACAGACACCACACAAAAGCCTGTATAAGCGTAGTTTTTCCGCTTGTGTTGACTCCTAAAATAACGGTAACATTCTGCTCTTTGTCGGTTGAAAACAGAATGGGCGGCTGAGCGCCTTTATATTGACGGAAGTTATTAAGCGCGATACTCTTAATTATCATTTTTGTCAACCTCCGCTTCAATGAGTTTTCGGATTCGTTCTACCATTTCATTATCCTTATATTTTTTGGTTTTATGGTTTTCTCTTTCCATTATGTAAATCCGATGCTTTAATATCTTCAAGCAATCCTGATTGAGCTCAAGCTTTATTTCATTATTAGATTCCATAATCTTTACCCCCTATATAGTTTAGCTTATAAAAAGCATCGATTTTTTCCTTCAATTTCGCCACATCAGATGAGTTTTCTGCCAGCCTCGCAAAATCTTCCATTCTCTCGTATTCACGCCTTATCAAGGAATACTCTTTGTTAAGATTACTATCGCCGCACATCGGCTCATCGATATCTCTTGGTAAGGTAATAAAGTCATATATTCTGGCAAATGGCTTATTAGGTGCTTTTCTCAAAACCCTGCCTCGCCGTTGTATATATTCCTTTGGATTGGTGCTACTTGCGAGTATAAATGCTGTTCTAATTCCGGGGATATTAACACCTTCATCCAAGCATCGAATAGCAATCAAAGCCTGAAGCATATTACCGTCTGCGAAATTTTCCTTTATCATTTCACGCTCGGCCACATTTTCTTCGGACGTAAACTTTGAAACCCTCATGTCCAAGTTGTTACCGAGCATATCAACCACTATCTCTATTTGCCGTTTTTCTTCCTCGTCAACCTTACCTTCAACATAGCTGCTGTTTTCAATAGTTGTAGCTCCACAGTAGACTAAGATCTGATTTTCCGTTACATACTGCTTTTTTATGATTTCATAAAGAGCTTTCAGTTTGTTCCTAGCTCCGGCAATAATCCTTGCTCTTTTTATTAGCAGCATCTCGGCAAGCTTCGGCATAGGCTCGTCTTTTTTTGAGTTTTGCAATAACTTAATAATCTTCTCGGTAAGTTCAATATAGGCTTCAAGCTCATCTTCATCCAAATAAATCGGAATCGGGTGATAGTAATAGGGCGTAAGCTTATCTTCTTTGATCGCCCGTGCCAAAGTGTATTCGATACACTTGTTGCCAAAATAATCTTTTAGCTTTTGAGTTCCTTCATTATCGTGGTGTCGTTCCAAAGTTGCAGACAATGCCAAGCGATACTTAAATACCTCTTTCATGCACTCAAGCTGCTTTTTAGCACCGAAATTGTGCGCTTCATCAACTACTAAGCAAACATTTCCCTTCAGCTTATTGATCTCTTTTTGCATAACTTCAGTTGCAAAAGTGGCGTTGGTCGTCACAACACAGAAGTTTTGAATGACACCCAGCTTGAAATCACTAAGCATGGATTTATATTTTTTCTTCCAATCATACCCTGAATAGCAGATAAGAGGTTTAATTCCAAAAGCCTTAATATCTGTTACCCATTGCTCGACAAGATGCTGATATGGGCAGACAATGAAAATACCAAGATTAGATTTTACTTTTTTACATAAAACCTCTAACGCGCCTAGAGCAGTATAGGTTTTTCCCGTTCCTGTGGCCATATCAAAAATACCGCGATATTTTTCAATCTCCCATGAAATCATCGCGTCGATTTGATAATCGTGAAACTTCACATAATCGGGTTTACTTATCCAGCAGGTACTTGTTTTCCTTGAAATATAAACATCATCGCCAAATTCTTTCCTGTCTGGGTCTAGTACCAAACCACTGCGATACCGTTTAATAATTTCATCTCTCACATTAGGGAAATCCATAGTGACGATATTCGGCTCAACATTATTCCAAATGGCGGTAAACGCATTTTCTTTTGAGGCCACACGGTCTTTTTCATCAAGCCATGAACAAAATACATCGATAGCTTCATAGTTCATTGTCATAGCCGTAGCCGACTCGTTCATAGAGCCGGAAAAGGCGACCTTGTTGCCCTCCGAGTCTGCGATAATCCCCATTTTTTCGTGATACATTCCAATTTCGCCATTTTGTTCGGTCAACGCAATTTTTACATCCAGGACGCCATCTGCAATTAAACTTGCCAAGAGATTGAGACGGTCTTGTTCTATTTCTGTGCTTACTCCATGAAGCTCCCGAAGCAGAGCATTCTCAATAATCTTTTCTCGTAATTCGTATCCCTTTTTCATGGCTTGAACATCATCATGGGAAAGGTGGGGGGACGCGACAAGCTGGATAGTCCCTCCGTTTTTAACCAATCCTAAGATCCCTTTTGAAATCTCAGCAAGAGCAGAGGAGGAGAAAAAGCCTACAGCTCTTTTATATGTCACAGCTTGTTTAAGCAAGGGAATATAGAAATCCTTTGCCACACTATCTATTAAGGAACGATATTCGCTTTTTAGCTCTACGTCTTTTAAGCTCACGGACCCCACCTCCCAAATTCACTTCTTGGAGCTTGAATTCTTTCCTTATTAACCCGTAAACGTACATCCTTAGTTTTGTTGACAATATTTGAAACTAGCACTTACAAAGCTTTCAGATTCGTTTCACTCATAATACTCGCATCTAATCATTATCCTCGATGTACTCTAACACTTCTTGTAGCTTTTCAAAATCGCTGACATCATTAAAATAGCTTACACTAAACCGAACCGTACCAGAAGGAAACGTGCCCAGAAATTCATGAGCATATGGGGCGCAATGTAATCCTGTTCTAACTGCAATATCGTGCTCGTTTAAGATTTGCCCGATACTGTCACTGCTGTAACCATCAAATACACAAGATACTACACCTATGCCTATTTCTTCATCTATCGGACTCACGATTTTAATATTGCCGAAAATCTTTAACACTTCTAACAACCTTTTATGATTTTCCTTTTCTTTTTCAAAAAGTGATTCGATACCAACTTTCTCAATCCATTTTAAGGCTGCATTTAATCCCGAAATTGCCATAATATTCGGACTTGCCACCTCATACCTCTCCGGTATGGTCTCAGGTAGGTTCTGGTTTGCAGAATCTACTCCAGTCCCGCCATATAGCAAAGGCAATGGTTTCACAGCATTTGAGAATATAAAGCCAGCAACACCCAACGGACCATATAAAGTTTTATGACCGGCAAATACTGCAAAGTCAATAGCCTCACTACTTAAATTGGTGTCTAACAGTCCTGCAGTTTGACACATATCAATCACATTGATAGCACCATAAGCCTTTGATAAGACACAAATCTTATCAATAGGAGCCACTACACCACATACATTGCTGGCGTGGCTTACCACAACTATATTTGGCTTATTCTCTGCAAACTGATATTTGATTTTTTCCAGATCATAAGTGAATGTGTTTTTATCCACCGCCAACGTATAGATGTTCAGCTTATAAATGCTTTGCAGATGGTTGATTACCCTTGTAACGGAGTTATGTTCAAAAGGCGATATATAAATATTATAGTAATCACCGATGGATAACCCTTGTAAAATGATGTTAAGTGCCTCTGTTGCTGTATGAGTAAAGACCACCTTTTTATTGGGACAATGAAACAACTTTAGTAAAAGTGTCCTTGTATCTGTTACAAGACTACTTGCAATAAGGGCCAGCTTGTGCTGCCCTCTACCCACATTAACTCCACACTCTCGATAAAATTTATCGGTGAATAAATAAACTTCCTCTGGCTTTGGAAATGTTGTGGCAGCATTATCAAAATAAGCAATTCTATTCATCATTATTATCTATTGCGCCTTTCAAGATTTCAATCACATCTTCTATTTCAGTTAATTGACGAATATTCTTTAATTCATTTATCATTTTATTTTCTTCTTTTTTTGAAATCATACTTTTGTCATAGAAATATACTAATAATAATTCAACAAGATTCTGGTTATTCATAACCATGGTCCTTTTTTCACTATTCCAAAGAACATTCCTCCAAACTTTATTCTTAAGTTGTAAAACTACATCTGGGAAATTCTTAAATACTTCTTCAAAAGTACAGTTCTTATTCTCTTTAATTCTTATAGCTGCTTTAACAAATGGAATCAAAGCCGCCGGTCTGAATAGTAATAACCCACCCTCTTTATTTCTAAAACCTCTCGAATCTGGTTTTTCGGCACTAGCATATTCAAAAAACTCTACTGAAATCTTCATTAAACTATCCCAGAAGTTAAAACATAACTCTGAAAAGCTTTTAATTTCTTCTTCCTGAGGTCTAATTCGAATATAATGTTTAAGTTTACTTTTTCCTCGAATATTACGATTTTCGGGATCTATAACTTTATAATCTTTTATCATCATCCATAGTAGTTCTCTATTGCATTCATAAAATGTAATTATCGTTGTAAATGCCTTTGAATTTGTATCCGGAATTGCTTTGGTTTTTGAATCTAAAATTCTTCCATTTGAAAGCAATAAGTGATTATCTAACAAATCACGTGAAACAATGGCAATAATATCATCTTCATCCAAAGCAATAATATCACGCATTGATACCGGTTTTGCATATCGATTAAGTGTGCTAAACATTCTTCGAGCTCGCTGCATTCCTTCCTCATTTTTCTTATGACCAATAAAAATGACAGGTATTTTTTCATTATCATATTCAGAAGAACTTTCTAATACTTTCTTTATACCCTCTATTCTATGCTGTCCATCCACGGGGAATATTTTTTCACCACCAGTTAATTCAAGAATACCTATATCAAAGAATTCCTCACCATTATCATATTCTAATCTCACTTCATGCCATTCGGGATCTCCATCATAAACTGCCAAAACTAAAGCGTTAAAGAATCTTTCTTCCTGATGAGTGATATAATTTGCTATGCTCTTATAATTATCGGTTATGCTTCTTTGAAGCATTTCTCTTAATAGCTCTGATTTGTGTAGTTCATCATCTACTCGCTTGACGTATTGTGATACCTGTTTAAATGTTAGAGTAGCTGAATAATATACCCATGCTCCTATCTGAGCTCTAATTGCAGGTATTTTCATAAATTTCCTCCTAAAATGCTGCTTTCATAGCTAAGTTTATAACATCGGGATATCTATCATTGCAAGGTGGTATTACTACCTTAATTAGCTCTTCTTCGAGCTCATCAATTATATTATTATCCATAAGTGGCAGGTATCTAATATAGAGGTTTTTGCCCCATGTTTCTCTCATGTATAAAATTTTAGGTCGAGTATCATTCAAATATTGTTTACATCTTCTTTTTAGATTTTGTTTTTCAGTAATTTTTGCTCGTCCAATATATAGTGTGTATAAATGAGTATTGGGAATTATATCCGTTTTAAGTACAAAAACGTAAATTCCTCCACAATTACTTGGTAGCGAATTCATACTACTATGAAGTTCTTTGCTAGTATCATCTAGAAATTTAACTTCCTGCCATATGCAATTTACGGTACCTTCGAACTTTTTATTAAATGAATCCCATATGCTATCTGGGTTAAGCACAAACGAGAGCTTATTGTTCCTTATTTTTTGGCACATATCAAATAAATTTGTCACTCTTATCCTCCTAACACATCTTTTCAAGCAGTTCCATAAGTACCTGGCGCTTTTCCTGTTGAGAAATTGCCTGCCCCATTTCTTCAAGTGACGTTGTGATTTCGTTTAATAGCAGTTTTGCTCTGTCACTATATTCAGTCTTACTGAACGTCTTAGCAACCTGGCTACCATTTTTGTCCATAAAAGTAATCTTGTACATTTCGGAATCATTTCCATTAACATCTGTGTAATTATTATCAAAGTCCTCTACAGTTTCCTTGAAAGTAGTTAAATCTCTTAAGAACACTTCTATTGTGTTTGAATTCCAATCGTCAATTCGTAAAGCCGTGACAGCTTTACCTAAGCGTTCCATAAAGATTACTTGATCATTAGTAATTGACCTCATAAGTTCAAGGATTTTACTCTCGTTATTAGCAAACAGAAAATTAATGGTATTCTCATGAAGAGATTCATACCAATCCTTAATAACAGATGTAAGGCTTGCTCTTTTGGTATTTTGTCTTCCAAAAATGGTTTTAGCATCAGAAATCAGCACATTGATAAGGCTGCCCTTTGCCGAATCAAAAACTTGTTTAGTCGCTCTGATATTATCAAGAACCATTAGATTAAACTCATTCATACCATAGAATTTGAAAATTTCTTCGAAAAGATATTCTCTGGAATTGTTATTAATCTGTTTCAAACTGTTTATAAACCTTTTTTGTTCTCTCGGAACGGGTTTATTTGGCTCCTTGCTATTGATACCACAATAGATTGTGCTCATTTCTTTAGCGTACTTTGGTAGCGACATATACCAACGGTTCATTGCAAGGACAATAAAGGAAAAGCTATTATATGCCTTTTCTTTCTCAAGAATATATTCACTAAAGATATTTTCAAGTTCCGTCATGTACTGTGCTTTATCCTCGTTCCAGTCCTCCAAGAAAACCGAATATTCATCAGGATTTTCGTTGATGCTGTTTAAGAGATCAACTGTAATTTTAACCTCGTTGTGTTTATTTTTTATAACCAGATACTTTTTATAATGGTGCAACACTGCGGCAACATAAATTGGGATAGCTCCTTTTTTCAATCCAATACCGTTTTGTGGAAGAATCAAGGTATCATATAGCACACGAAAACTCTGACCACCGCCCACATTAGCGCCTGTAAAAAAGTATTGTATGGCAGCCAACATGTTCCGCATATTTAAATCATTAGGATTTAAATTGATAACGGGAACACTATCTGCGTTTTGTAAAACACCGGTCTGAATCAGGGTGCTTCGCATAATGGATACATCTTGTCCTGTACCGGTCAGACCTAAGTTAGTATCCAGCTCATTTTTCAAAAGACCTAATATCAGCTTTGTACGGCTGTTAATAGCAACGGTCGGAAGTATATTCTTGTTGATAGATTCGTTATTAATAACAGGAGTGTGAGGATAGGTGGTCTCACAAATTTGAGAAAGAAGAGCCGAGATCTGTGCTTTTCTGTATAAATTCTGTTTTTCACCCATATAAAAGTATTCCGCACTACCTGTTTCAGGTCTTGCGTAAGAGAATATGAAACTACCTATAACTTCCTCTAAATCCTCAATATAAATATCATATTCATCAGAAAGCAAATCATCGTCTATCACAAGGGATTTAAGTTGCTTTACTGCATTATACTCATATGCAATCTTTTCAATTTCCGTAAAACGGTTCGGTACTACAAAAACAATTCTATTGTGATTGGGCTGACCGCTTAACATCGCCTTTTTAATAATGTCTATTTCTTCTTCGTTTTTAGGGATTATTGCATATACAACTCCGTCAGCATCAATTCCTTCGATTTTTCTTTCCCAATTCTCCACAGCCCAAAAGTCAGAACTGTTAATAAATACAAAGTCAAAATAACGTGTAATTTCCTTTTCATCGTTGTAACGAGTTGGATACATAAAGCTATCAAAGGTAGATCTATTTAATATCTCCTTTACGCTTAAGATGCCTTTATTTTTCTCAATAGTTTTTGCTATTTCACCTGGGATATCTATGCCGCTACTTTCTTTCAGTTTTAAGTAGTTATTGCTTCGCTTCAAATAAACAATACATTCTTTGTCAATCAGTTCAGACAACACTTTACCAATTGCTTTTGTATTTCCAACACTGTCTTGGAAAGTATCAGATATAATGTTAAAAATAGGAGGTAGTTTCTCAAACTGCTCAATGATATAAATAAGTGAAATTGTCTTAATTATCTTCGCCCCAAGAGAGTCGGGTTCAACCTTTCGAAGCACATTAGAAGTAAGCTTATACAGCTTATGCGTTTCGCTTGTATAAGGCTCCTTTCTTAGTAGTGGCTCAAAATAGTCATAAATGTAATCGGGGGTAAGCATGGGGAAATCACCCTTAGCTATTCTCAAAAAAGCAGACAGGGTGTACTTCTGATCCGATGACAGAAACGTAAACAGGGTTCGCTCATTCTGCGCAACCTTTTCAGACAATCTGGGTAATATAAACGTTGAGATAGGATGTAGAGGATAACAACCCATGATTGCTGTTTGCAACATATTCTCGTCTTTTTTATCTAATACTCCATTCGCAGTAAAACGTTGGGTCAAATCATGAAATCTATCTTGGTTTTTCTCGCAAAATGTATTCCAAAATGTCTTGTCTTTCTTAATAACGGCAGAGATAATCTCGTACATCTGTGAAAAGTTGTTGTGCAAATTAATATGCTTAAATCTGCCGGACACGCCACGCCATCCGTCCACTTTTTCTTTTGGCAGGTTGTTGTCGATGTAATTAGAAATATCTTTATGAGAAATGAGCATCAAATGAATTTGTTTGTTTCCGCTACGGTCACACTTTTCTGCAAAGTCCTGTAATAGCTTAATGTCACTGATGGTTGCATTTGCAATGCTTGATTCTAAGTATTTGCTAAACTCGTCATAGATAATGTAAACCCCATCATAACCTCTCGTTTGAAGCTTCTCTACTACTTTTTCATAAAGTTCTATAACATCAAATCCGAGAAATGGATTAAAGGTGCTACCGGAGGTAAGGGAAGGATATAATTTTTCAAAACGCTCATAAGCATTAACATCATACTCTTTTAATGCTAGGATAAAATTATCCACCGGCTCACTCAAGTTCCGTGCAAATTTCTCGTAAGTATCGGGATAGTCTTGCCTCCATAGCTTTATGGTGTTTATAGAAGCCTTAAAGTTAGTTTCAGGCATCAAATCAACTAAATTTTCTGTTTTTAAAGCCTTATGCAAAGCATTAAGAAAAGACTGTGTAAGACTTGCACTGCTTCCGCCGACGATGATAGGAAGCAGTTTATTATTGCTGTTTATATAATCAACGGCGAATTCGTAAAGACTCGGATTATGTATTTTCATTTTCTTTAGGAGTATTTTAAACAAAGCTATATCTTTTTTAAATAGAAGTGACATCAGCACAAGGATTATATGCGATTTACCTTTACCGTAAGCCCCAATCAATATTCTTGCCCTTTGAGCTACGCTTTGGGTTGTGCTAAGGAGCACTTCTTCCACAACATCAAAGGACGACATAGTTGGGATAAAGTTTTTTACTTTTTCATCATCGTGTAAATCATAAGCAATATTAACTGAGGTTTGAAACCCCTTGGCAACATCTATCTTTTCATTAAACATATCTTTTTATCTCCTAGCTTTTGCATGATCTTAGTTGTTGATCGCATTGTAATATTCTCTAACACACCCCAAAAAGTCTATTTCTATTTCGATCCGAACGACATCAAGTCCTGCGGTACGAACTACCTTGATGTACCCCATAAGTTCTATTTTATAAAGCAGATTGGTTAGCGTGATTATATCCAAGTTGAACACCTTACCGACGTTATAAGGATTGTTTTGAATTTCTGAAATTTTAATTTCACGTTGCGCCCCTGCCTGATCCACAATAACCGCAAGCAATATCAGTGGATGCAAGGTATCTTTTTTCGGTGTAGTTTTCTTATATAGCTTTTCCTTCTTGTTAACAATGTCTATGAGCCCAAGTTCACCCAAAGGACAATCGATATTACTCTCCGGCTGTACCTTTTCGGGATTAGACTTGATGCGTGGAACATATGTGTTAATGATACAGTTATAATCATCCTCTAATGAACGCTCCGATACCTCGTCATCATTAATGCGAATATAGTTATTTAATTGAACTACAAAATCATCTCTTGTAAACTCAGACAGTCTAAATTCGTTAAAGAAATAGTACCAAGCAGTGGCTTCCGTTTTGTTAGTGGCAAGTTTATAGTGGAGGAGCCAAAACGTACCGATTTCCTCGATATAAGGATCGTTTTCATATACAACAGTGCCGAAATCAGTGAAATTCTGTACCTTTCGTCCATTAGCTGGTTCTTCAGTAAGACCTACTGCCTGTAACCAATATCGTAACGCCTTTACCATATTGGCACCTATCCCTAAAATGTCCATAGGGTTTCCGTAAGCACCCATGAAAACCTGTGGGTCATTTCGAACATTTTTCATACCTTTATTTAGCCAACCTTTTCTGATAAAAAAGGTGTCATGCGCTCTAAACTTCATTATTTCACTCCTAAGCCTTAGTCTTTAGTTCTCAAATATTTTTCCATTGAACAGCCGCCCTCTAAATACTTCGCAGTAACACACATCTTACATTGCTTGCATTTTTGCTCATTAATAAAATAGGTATCGGCATGGATAGAAATAGCACCATACTTGCAAAGAGATTCACATTTTAAGCATTTTCTACAGGCGTTGAATTTCTTAACCTGATAGCCAACCATACGTTGTAAATCATCGTGCTTCGCTACGTTTAAGGTCTTAATTTTCACCGCATAATCGTATCCATCCTGCGAAAATGGTTGAATAGATAGTATGGGCACATTAGTTTTAATATCTATAACAATAGTTTCATTAATGAGCTTTCTGCCTAATTCCTGTGCAATTCTACCGAAAGGATTTAAAAGATGAATGAAACCATCGTTCATCGACTTGTTAAGTTTATAAATCTTAGCGTTTTCTTCTGCAGTACAGTTAGTAAATTTTATCTTGACGTCCTGAGCTGCAACAACACCATTGCCGCCTTGTCTGGCCTTCCATTTACCTGTATTAACATAAACCTCCGGGTCAGGCTTTCCAATTTTCTTTGCAAAATCAACCAAGAAGTTCCTCCATCTCTCGGCCTGTTCAGACATATAAATCTTCGAAAGAAACTGAGCTCTTTCGTTATTATTCGGACAACACCAACAACCCACGCGATCATAGCCTAACCGGTACGCATCGTTAAAGTCTAGCTGTTCTCCCAATATGTAAAGCCATATATCAATGTCTTTCCAATGGAAAATCGGTGAAGCAACCTTTTGTTTCTGTATTTTAACAGTTTCTGCATCATCTTCAATTCGTTTATACTTACTTCTGCTTACAGATTCACACTTGCGGATGCCGTAAAAGGTCAAAATACTTTTATTACGATACATATTGTTTAGTACACGAGTTATCGGACCCGTCTTAAACATAGAACAACACCAGCGAAGCATACGAGCTGGTGGGCCAATGTCCTCGCATACTTCGTAAAAATCCTGTTCTTTATTTTTCGCCACCTTGAATATCGCTTTTTGATTGTCCTTTCGAAATCGAAAGGCATACTCAATCGTAAGCGGAAATTCTAAAGTTGTATCTCCAAAAATATGCACAAGTTTCGGATCGCTCAAGGCCCTCTTTACTAGATCTGCTGTGACGGTTGAATCCTTACCACCTGAGAATGAAATAACGATGCTTTCAGGTGAATAGTTACTTGCAGCAGTTTGAATGAATGAATACGCTTCGTCTTTAAGACTATTTAGCCGTTCATGATTTGCACGAACAAATCTGTTAATGAAATCATTATAATACTCATAGGTATTTTGATCTTTATATTTTTCAAATTGCTGAATGACCTCATTCACGTCAACTTGATGAAATAGGGATAAAGGTAGTACCTTTGACTCCCCATCTATATAATATCGGTTACCGGAACACCAGACTGAGCTCTCTATATAGGCTAATGGCTTGTCGATAAGTATCTCAAGCAATAATCGTTCTTCAGGAAATACTGGCCGTAAGTCCACACTTAGATAAGTCGTAGTGCTACCACAAACCAGGCATGCAGTTTTACTTAATTCATTCGCTAACTTAATAATCGGAGTTCTACATTCTTTACACCAATATATCTCAATAGGGATGTCTTGTTCTGTAGTGCCTCCACACAGATCGCAAACCTCATCAAAAGCCTCTCTATTACATTTTTTACACCACAAAACATCTCACCACCAATTCAAAGTAATTATACAATGTAAACTGGACAAAAATATGCCGTTAATCAAATTTCTTAAACACTATTTTTCCAATAACTCGTTTTCGGCAAAGCCACCACATGTTCCCCATCATAAACAATTCTTACCTAACATTCAACACGTTCCCCGAATACTCCTCCTTAATTAACAAATAATAGAAGAGTAAAATAAAAACAAAAAAGCCAGACCGTTACAAAAAAATGGTCTGGCTCAATATCTATTCCCCCAAACATTCTGTCACTATAAAAAGACCATCACTCTCTCAAACCCACTCATATCAAGACTTTCACTTAACCAGATATAAACTTACACCACTGCAAGTGCTACTCCCACGGGGACCTTAATACCCTAGACATACTATCAATGAAGTAACGCCAACGTGCCCTGTCACGATAATAGAGCTATATTTCTTATAGTCTTATTCCCGTGACCAGGGTGCCCCGCACGAAGAAACATATCCAACTTCAAGCCTCTACCAACTGCTATTCCAGTTTATTTATTAAGTTACCCCTGAAATATTACTGGAATTGATAATTTCGTTCGCGCGAGTTCAATGTCCTTTCAGTATTTAAAGACACTTTGTTCGATGATTTGGGGTATCTTATCACGAATCAGTTTATTGTAAACTTTTACGCCCATTATGATCAGTAGCTTGGCAATATAATCCACTGCTTGATTTGTCTCGGATATAATATGGATATCATTCGGAGTCGCCTTTATCTGGCGTTCCTTCAGTAATTTGGCGATATTATTTCTCAGGGAATAAACCCCTTGGGCAGGGGAATATTCAAAGATGTCAATGTCCTGTGATTGAACCAAATCCGTAAAGACTGATCTCAGCTCTTCTTTGGAATAGGCATCTGCGGGAGCAGTGACACTGGCAAAGGAAATGCTTGCAGGGCTTGCCGAGTTTATATACATCTGGTCAAATAAATTATTGGCAAATATTTGATCATCGTTAAACAAGTTCTTCCAAATCAAGAGGGGTTTTTTAGACGTCGAATCGGCCGGGCTGGGTTTGGCCTCATAAGTAACGGAATAATAATGGCCTTTGGTCGAAGTGATTAAGCCATCCGATTTCAATTCCCGGTAAGAACTAATAATTGTGTTCCGATGCACACCCAGTTCTTTGGCCAATTCCCTTTCGGATGGAAGGTTATATCCATTCATTAACTCCCCATTGAGGATCATTGCTTTGATTTGGTTTTTGATTTGCAAAAATAAGGGGGTTTTATTCTGACGAGATATTTCTATTTCCATGGACATCTCCATCATCGAAGTTATCTGCTTCTTGATTGTGGATGATCAGGGATTCCATGATCTGATCGCCAACGGTCATGATCGGATTCAGGGAAGTCATCGGATCCTGAAAAATCATCGATATATGCGCGCCTTGGACCAGCCTCATCTCTCCCTTTGACTTTTCCTGGAGATTTTCTCCATGATACAGAAAAAAGCTTCTCATCCATCTTATCTGCCTCAATCCTTTAGTTTGGGATCAAAAGCATCTCTGAGACCATCGCCCATCAGGTTAAGCGAGAGTGCCGTCAAAACAATGGCCATGCCGGGAAAGATCACCAAGTTAAATTTGAATTTTGGCAATAATGCCTTTGCACGTCTACTATATGATCTTCATTATTCTAATGCTATATAAAATCAAGGCGTATACAAGTACCACCATATTAATATTTGGAAGTACCACTACCCTATCTATCATCCATAGGGAATTGTCCAAATAATAACCCCCCCAAGCTCAGCTGCCAGAGACTTGGGGGGAAAGAAAACCAGGCTATGCCGAGTCTTGGCGAGAGCAAAGTCGTTGGATGCACTTATGCAGGAGAAAAGTATACAACGCAGTTATGCTTTCTGACAGTATAAAAATCACAGCCAAACTTTTAAATTTTTGGTAAAATTGATTATCATCGGGTAAGGTACTACCTCCCGATATTCAGGAAGCAACTTTCCCTTCAAAATAATTCTTAATAATTTCACACTTAATTAACCATCTGTTAAGATTTACAGCATACACTTGAGAGTATTGGAGGTCGATTACACCTTCCTTGTTGATCCCAAGAGATTTAAACTGAACTCGCCTGGCTTTGATCTTTTCATCTACAATGCTCTCTAAACTATCCCCACAAGACATAACGAAAAATTCATTCACTGATTTGTAACGAGTACAAATATAATAAAGGTAGTGATAACATTGATTCTGTATTTTGGTTTGTTTGTAGTTGTTTTTCTGTGCATATTGGAATTTTTCTCAATCTTGTTAAAATTCTTTGGTATACCTGAGGAAAAGGCCAAATTTCAAGTGATATCTATGGTAACAGGCGTAGGATTCACTACAAAGGAAAGTGAGATAATTACAAGGAACCCCAATGTCAGACTTATTGCCCAGATCATTATGCTGACAGGTTATCTCGGTACAGCTACTTCGATATCATTTCTAATCAACATATTAAGAGAAACAGTCCGACCAGCAGATATATTGATTCTAATGATATTTCTATTAACCCTACTGTGGCTGCTCAGTAAAAGACATTTCACAATTTACATAGATATGGTATTTGAACAATTCATATTTAAACAAATGAAAAAGAGAAGTAGTAAAAGATTATACACCATGTTGAAACAAAACAGTGATTACGGGCTGTATCAAATATATGTCAGAGGAACGCACTTCTTAGTTGGTAAAGCATTAACCGATGCGCCCTTGAAGGAAAACAAAATCCAAGTGCTTAATATTGACAAGGGAGACCAGATTATACCCTTTCCAGAGGCCGATTATGTCATTCAACAAGGCGACACCCTATTGGTTTATGGTAAAATAACAAACATTGTAAAATTCTTCGAGCTCAAAAAGAAGCAGGCACCGATGCCTACAGAAGAATCTAAGTCGAAAACCTTACAACTATGAGAAAACCCTCCAACTATAAGAAGAAGCAGAGCAAAAGTCGTTGCCCAATCACCACAACCTTTGTCTGCCTACTTATAATTGATACACAATAGCTTACTTTCTATGACAAAACTGCTCGTCTACTTTTTACAACCTAATTACTTAGAGTTAAAGCACTCCCCATTTGCGCGTGTATTCCACCTTCAAGACAAATTCGTCCTCCCGGAACCCCTGATTTGCCAGGGCCTTAACGGCATCGTTAAAATCGAAGGACTCGGTCTCCATGAGAATGTGATCTTTCCACCCGGTGACAGCCCAATTATCATGGACCTTTAAAAGAACCTCCATCATTTCCGCGATCCGGTTTAAACGGGTATGCATAAACTCGGCGAAATACCGCACTGCTTCCGACTGAACATCCTTTACCTTAACAATCTCTTGCAGAGGAGGTTTCTCCCCCGGCAGCCACACTTTCTTTTCAAAATAAAATAAAAACTGCGTTCTTTGAATACAGGTTTCATTATTGGGATTCATGTCGAACACTCCTTGTCCAAAACTTATTCCGGGCCGAGGCAATTTAACTAATGAGTTTCTGTCTATTATACAACAAGAAGCCTCCCGTGCAGAAGGCTTCTTTCGATTGCATTACTTCTAAATTATTTAACCATACTCCAATAGCCTCCCATGACCACTACCGAAAGGAGATAACCAAGAGGAACGTTAATTAAGACACCGGTTAACGCGGCAAACGGTTTCCAGCCCACGGATGTCAGGTCTCGGAAACGAGTGGTAAATCCGATCGACAGGAAGGTGAAGACGAAGGCCCAGCCTCTCAAAGCGGTGAGCGGAGCAATGATTTGCGCCGAAATCGCTTTAGAGGATGCAGCATCAACATTGGCAACCAAAGCCGTGATGATGATCGAGGCCAGAAAGAATCCCAAGACAAATTTAGGGAAGCGGGTCCAAATCTCACCGGCATTTGGTTTGGTTCCATCCTTTTTCTTCTCCCATTTGGTGATGGAGATGTAAGCCATGATAAAGCACCAGATTCCAACAAACATGTCCCGGTCAACGACTTTCATTAAGGTGAAGGTTTTAATCGCCTGTTCGCTAATGGAGGTAGCGGCAGCCATTCCGGCGCCGTCGGCAAACTCGGAGGTTCCGATCCAGGCTCCCGCCGGACCGGGCAGAATATTCAAGGCTTTAATAGCTAAGGGAAGGACAAAAATCATAATGATCGAATAAAGAATAACCAGCGAAATGGTTATCGAGACATGCTGCTTTTCCGCCTTGACCGTACCGCCAATGGCAATCGAAGCAGAGAAACTCCGCAGATCGAACCTCCGGCAGCCAGGGTGGCAGCAAAGCACTTATTTAAGGCAAAAATCCGTGTTCCGGTCCAATAAATGGTCATAAAAGTAGCTACCGCAATAATTGTTGCTTGGGCAAAAGCAGTCGAACCGGCACAAACCTCGTATTCCAGCAGATAATCTGCCGATCGGAATTTAACAAAACCATTCCAGCGCCAACCCCGTCGACAACGGTAGTCAAGAGCTCCTTTTCAGCTTTGAGGTTTTGATTCTTTTGATCCAAAGAATTTAGCAACTGATTAAACGATTTGACTAATCTCCCGATTTCATCCCAACTCTCAATGGAAATATGGGATTCCAAGTCTCCCGTTGAAATGATTCGTCTGACCTGCTCTTCAAGATTTTCAATGGGATGAACCACTTTTAAACCAAAGGCAACGCTTAAAATCATGACTAAAGCCATAATTAAGATAGCGATCATGATTAACCGCTAAGCAAATTCCGAAATTGGTTTATTGGCCTCACTGGCCGGTTGTTCGATAAATATTGCCCAATTCGGGGTGCCTATCGAAGCATACTCCCCGATAACGCTCAGGCCATCCGGATTTTTGTACTCACTCCCTTGGGAAAAAGCCTCTCCCTCCAGAAAACTCTGAACTGCAGGATCTTGGCGGATCTCCTTAGGCTGAAAAACATGACTGGAGCCAGTCGTCCAAATTAACCTTCCGGCCTGATCAACTATCAATACATACTTGCCATCACCCAATCGTATTTTCGCATATCGGCTGATGATCCTCTTTAAGTCAACCTTAGCTTGTAGATATCCGATCCGCTTTCCGGTCGTGGGCTCTTGAAGGGCTACCGTTAGATAGATCTCCGGGTTCCTGTCATCGGTGAAGAACACGTCACTCAGCGCTGAGGACTTGTCCGGGGACAGCGGGTTTTCGATTTTAGCTAAAGACGAAGACCGGGGAATTCCTGCTTGGCGATCAATTTGACCGATGACCGCAAACCCCTCATCGGCAACTTTAATTTCTTCGACAAAAGACTCTTTGGGTAAAAGTGTTTCTAAAATATTCTGACGTGACAACTGATCTTTCCCGACGAGAGCGTAGATACTCGTTGCTTTGGTAAGGGTTAAACTGTTCTCGACATTTGCGAAGAAGTCTTTCATTTGATCGGCAAGCACCGTCACCTGCTCAAAGTTTTGTTCATAAATATCTTTTTGGAGATTCTGGCGCACCGACGTAAACCCTAAATACCCGAGAAAGAACAGCGGCAGAATAGACATAGTTATTCCAAATAAAAGAAAATGAACTTTAAGGCGCATCCACCAAGAAATTGAACTTTTTTTCAACACCGGTCCCCATCCGCTGGTTTTCGGACTCACATTTCTTAATAATCACCTAGTTACTCCTAGTGTAGCACGAGGCTAATTATTTTTGTTCCCTAACATAGCCATGTTATCTGAAAGTAGTTCGTATTTGCTCTCTTTAACTACAATGCCCCTACTAAATCAACTCTGCTAAACTTACGCCATTAACCGAAGCCCGCAGGATGGGCACTCTTTTTCCTGGGCGGAAACTCCTGTTCCACAAGCCGGGCAGATCTCTCCGGACAGATCCGTTTTACTATTCGCTAAGGCATACGAACTTAAGTAAGGCTTTAGTATTTCTCCTATTCTAATTCCGTCCACCTCGATTACTTCAAGTTCAATGGTTTGAACCCAACTGATCACGCCATATTCATCGCTGATAGCAGCACCCCTAAATTCTCCTTCTTCTTGGTGCGGAAACAGCACACCCCCTAAAAAACTCGGTCGAGAGTCTTTATAAAATGAATATCCGGTACCAACTAGTACGTAATGCTGGCCGGTAACCTTATGTGCAACAATTGTTGCCATAACTTGCTCCTCCTTCCTCTATAAAGTGGTTTAAATCTGTATTGGCCCTATAGGGCATAGGATAAATTCTTCCCTCTCATTTTCTTCTACACATTTCGAAGTATTCCTTTTGTGCGCACGTTGTGCGCTTCATATATATTTCCTAGAAATCATCGCTCCTGCGGTGCGCACGTTGTGCGCTTCATATATATTTCGTAGAAATCATCGCCCCTGCAGTGCGATGTAAGACAACCGACT
>Ga0326727_10003088_pt1 | contig 54406 bp, 57 predicted proteins | sample MB2enrmetagenome_FD_207643 | JGI IMG/M metagenome (GOLD analysis project Ga0326727, IMG submission 207643) | Lab enriched peat soil microbial communities from McLean, Ithaca, NY, United States - MB29MY | ecosystem: Environmental > Terrestrial > Soil > Wetlands > Peat | place: USA: New York...
TCTACTCGAGGTCAGCTACGTTCCTATGCGCCGCGTCCTTGCAGACGAAGGCGCTATCGTATCGGGTGGGTGAGCAGGAGGTCACGCTTCGGCGTTTTGTAGCCCCTGACGTGACCTATACCTACGAAACCGAGGAGCGGAGAGAAGCTGGCTATCTCGTAGCCGTGCTGAACTCGCCTACGGTCGATGCCTTAATCAAGCCGATGCAGGCTCGAGGCCTGTGGGGTCCGCGCGACATTACCAAGAAGGTCTGGGAACTTCCCATTCCTGAGTTCAATCCGAGCGACAAAGCCCATCTTCGCCTCGCGGAGATTGCGGAAGCCTGCGAAGAAAAGGTGAAGGAGATGCTTCCCTGCTTGAGGGAATCGTTCAAGGGCGTTCGGGGGCCACGTGCCATTGGACGCGCCCGGACCGCCGTCCGCGAGGCCCTAAGAGACGAGCTCGGCGAAATTGACACGCTTGTCAGAGACATCCTGAGCTAGCCCCCCCTAATCCTGCCGCTTGGTACCCGACGTAATGTCGCCGGCAATATGCTCTTGACACGGCCGCGAAGAAAGGGTAGCCTATCGCTGTGAGGGATGGAGCGGCGGCCTCACGCCGCTGTTGGGCGATCCCGCAAACGCGTGATCGCCGATCCAGCGGACGCGGCAAGGCAACAGGAAGGAACCCGGCAAGGGAGAGCATGGCGCGGAAACGGGGAAAAGATGTTTTTTCGAGGGAACGAACTCAATCATCTGCGGCAAATAAAGGACTTAACACTTTTCAGGCGCGCAAAACGAACTGTTTTTCGGGTCCAAACGAACCCAAATCGCACGCCAAAAGAGCCGCGAAACCACCTCTGTGCCGCGCCGGAGCGGAAATCGCGAGTGGAAAGGAGCGAGCCGGTGGGGTACACTCCCCCGTCGCGCAAGAGCGTTTGCGAAAGGACGCGGCAAGGCAACAGGAAGGAGCCCGGCAAGGGAGAGCACGGTGCGGAGACGGGAAAAAGATGTTTTTTCGAGGGAAGGAACTCAATCATCTGTGGCAAATAAAGGACTTAACGCTTTTTGAGTGCTCAAAACGAACTGGTTTTTGAGTGCAAAAGAACCCAAATCGCACGCCAGAGGGGCCAAGAAACCACCTTTTGTGCCGCGCCGAAGCGGAAATCGCGAGTCGAAAGGCAATTGCCATGAAATCATCCCGAAGGCAGTTCATTCAATCCACTGTGGCGGCGCCGTTGCTGGCCCGCCTCTCCATCGCGCGTTCCGGCTCGCTTCGGGTGGAGACCCTCTTGGCGGCGCCGGCCCAGATGGAGTTCGAAAACCCGCACATCATCCATTACGACTCGAGCTGCTTCACGATCTTTCGCAAAGACACGCTGATCTTCAGCGGAGCGTTTCATTACCCGCGTTGTCCCAAGGCACTGTGGCGCGACCGCCTGGCAAAGTTCAAGGCGGCAGGTTTCAATACCATTGAGAGCTACGCCTTCTGGAACTATCACGAGCCGGAAAAGGGCAAGTGCAACCTGGCGGACTTCGAGGACTTCATCAAGCTGGTCAACGAAATGGGCTTCTACATGATTGCCCGTCCCGGTCCCTACGTTTGCGCGGAGTGGGAGCGCGGCGGTTTCCCCGACTGGGTGGCAGCCATGCGGTTCCCTCTTCGCAGCAACCATCCGGAGAGCATCAAGACCTCTCAGCACTGGTTCGACCAGGTTTTACCGGTGATTCAGCGGCACCAGATCACCGTGGGCGGCCCCATCATCATGGTGCAGGTGGAGAACGAATACGACTACAGCCCTTCCATGCCCGACGCTGATAAGCGCGAGTATGTCCGCGCTCTGGCCAACATGGTATGGGGAGCGGGCATCAGCGTGCCCGTCATTACCTGCTGGACCCGGCAGGCGCGCCAGAACTCGGACCCCGACATGGCCAAAATCATGGATACGTGCAATTTCTATCCGGGTTGGAACATTGTGAAAGACGTCGTTCCGGAGCTGCAAAAGCTGCGCAAGGAAGAGCCCTCCTCCCCTCTCGCGGTCACGGAACTGCAAGGCGGGTGGTTCAGCGAGTTTGGCGGGAAAGCCTCCGTGGACCAGGAAGGAGTGAACGCCGAGCAGCTCGACACGCTCACCAAGACCGTCCTCGAGCAAGGTGTGACCTCCTTCAGCTACTACATGGGTTTTGGAGGAACTAATTTCGATTGGGCAGCTAAGCACCTCACCACCACTTACGATTACGCAGCGCCGATTCGCGAGCCTGGCGGCTTGTGGGACAAGTACTATGCCGCCCACGGAATCTGCCAGACGCTGCGCCTGCATGGGGAGGTGCTTACCCGAGCCAAAGCGCTTGAAGGCGGCGCCGAGTCCACGAATCCCAACGTGAGCGTCACGAATAGGGTCAACGGCCAGAGCGGGGTGGTGTTTGTACGCGAAAACGCCAACGCCGAGCAGCGCTACAAGATGACCTTCGTGGACCCCAACAGCCCCACGAAACGCAGGATCAGCGCGCCGCGCGAGGGCGAACTGGTGATCGGCCCCCGCGAAATGAAGATGCTTCCCGTGCAGGTGCCCATCGCGGGCAGCCAACTTCGCTACGCGACAGCCGAGGTGCTCGCTCACGGCGTCAACCTCGACCGCCATTTCCTTATCCTCTACGACCTGCCGGGCCGCGTGGCGGAAATCTCCCTGGCGACTCGAGACGAGCCCCACGTGGAAGGCGACACGCTTTACCAGTACTGGGACCAGGAATATGAATCCATGGTCTTCGGCGTTCGATTCGAGAAGACTGAAAAGATTCTGCTGGTCAATGACCATTTGCTGGTTATCCTGCTGCCGCGCGACCGAGCCTTGCGAACTTGGGCCGCGGAATTTCCTTCCAAGGTTTTTCCTTATTTGGACGAGTCGGATCCCAAGTCCTTCATGGCAGCTTTCATTTCGGACAGCTATATGTTTGCGGGCAGCGGCACACAAAAGAACCACCTGTGGGCCGAAATGGATTTCCTGCCCGGCCAACACGAAGTGATCGCGCTCCTTCCTAACAAACCAGCCAAGACCTGGATTGACGGCGTGTTGACGGAAGTCGAATACGAGCGCGAGCACCGGACCGCCCGCCTGAATATTGCGACGCCAGCACTGCCCTTTCGGCCCATCGACTTGAACAACGGACAGGCTTGGGTGGAGAAGTTTGACGCGAGCTCCGGCCATTGGCAGAGCGGCCCGCTGGGTGCTCTGGAAGATACCGGTCCCGTCCCCTATGGCTACGTAAAATACAAGGCTCAGTTCGATTACGCAAACCAGGCGAAGATGTTCATTTCGATTTTCGCCAAGGACGCGTTGAAAGTCTTCATCAACGGGAAGCCGGTTGATGAAGCCTTGAAGCCGGCAAAGGCCATCGACTTCGAACTAGCCAAGTACGCCAAACCGGGCGCCAACTCGCTGGAAATCGCCTATGAGGCCTTTGGGGCGGACAACGGCGATACAGCGATCAGCGATTTGAAGGGCATCGAATCTGCGCGCTTGGGGAGCGACGCGCCGAGCGGTGTAGCCATCACTTCCTGGCAAATCCAACGCTTCGCCGCGCCTATGCGAGGACGGGAAGTGGACCCCGCCTTTGCAGGCGCTGCCTGGAGTCCGGCGACTTACCAGGCATCGGGCTCGATGGACCCGCCTCTCCCGGCATTCACATGGTGCCAGGCGAAATTTGCAATGCCTGCGATCGAACAAGGCTGGATGGTCCCCTGGAAGCTGACCTTCGACGCCGACCGCGACGCTTTGATCTATCTGAATGGCAAGTTTGTTGGCCGCTACGTCACCGTGGGACCGCAGAAGGATTTCTATCTCCCGGGACCGTACTTCGCTCCCGCCGGGGAAAACACTCTGACCTTCGTTATGGCCTACACAGATAGGCCAGAGCACCTTCGCACGCTGCGCGTGGGACCGTACCAGGAGTTCTGCGCCCGCCGCACCCGCGTGGAATTTCAGTGGTAGCGGCGGATCAGCGGCGGATTGACGGACTGGAAAGAAAATGTAACAATGCTCTTCTTGGGGTACTGTGGGACCGGACTCCGTTGGTTTCCCCCCTGGATTAAGCCCCATCCCATTCCATTTGAGGAATTGTTCTTATGAATGCCAATGATATGCGGCCAGGTATGGTCATTAGACACAACGGCGAGCTCTTCACCATTCACAGGGCTGAGCACCGCACGCCGGGTAACCTTCGTGCTTTCGTGCAAGCGCGCATGCGCAACCTGCGCACCGGCGCGCTCATCGATCACCGCTTCCGGTCTGAGGACACGGTCGAGAAAGCCAACCTCGACGAAGTTGAAATGCAGTACCTCTATTCCGACGGCGATTCTTTTTTCTTCATGAACACGCAGAGCTACGAGCAGATCGGCCTGCACAAAACCGTGATCGAGGACCGGGCGTCCTACCTGGTTCCGGATGTTGTTATCAAGGTGATGTTGTTCGAGGGAAGGCCGGTGGATATCGAACTGCCGGCGACGGTGGACCTGAAAGTGGTGGAGACTGAGCCTGGAATCAAAGGCGCGTCCGCCACCAACGTCACCAAGGCGGCCAAGCTCGAAACCGGCCTCACAGTGCAGGTCCCGCCCTTTATCGGCGAAGGCGAAGTCATCCGCGTGGACACGGCAGAGGGCAAATACCTGGAACGCGCCACCGGCTGAGTTTTATCCTCCATAATTCGAGACGCGGTCTCCACGCGCTGGATTCCCGCCTTCGCGGGAATGACAGCGTTTGGCGGGAACCGCGTTCGGTCAATCGATAGCCACGCGGCGCAGAAGGTCGAAGTCCGTCAGCATTCTTCCCGTTCCCTGCACCACCGAAGCCAAGGGGTCTTCAGCGATGGAGACGGGCAGACCAGTTTCCTCACGAATCCTCTTATCGAGGTTCCTCAGCAACGCCCCGCCGCCCGTCAATACAATGCCCCGGTCGGAAATATCCGCAGAAAGTTCCGGCGGCGTGCGCTCCAGAGCCACACGGATGGCGTTCAGGATTGTCGCCACGCATTCCGAGAGCGGGTCCCGGATTTCGGTGTCGTCGATCGTAATGGTCTTCGGAACTCCCTCCAGCAGATGGCGTCCCTTGATTTCCATGCTGAGCGGATTTTCGAGTGGGTAAGCGGAGCCCACCTCGATCTTGATCTGCTCGGCCGTGCGCTCGCCGATCAGCAAGTTGTATTTGCGTTTGAGGTAGGCGGTAATGGCCTCGTCCATCTCATTCCCCGCCACTCGCACGGAACGGGCATAGACAATGCCGGCGAGTGATACCACCGCGATGTCAGTGGTCCCCCCGCCAATATCCACGATCATGCTGCCGGAAGGCTCGGTAATGGGCAGGCCGGCGCCGATGGCCGCCATCATCGCCTGCTCGACCAGGAACACTTCGCTGGCCCGCGCGCGCATGGCCGAGTCCTGCACGGCACGCTTCTCCACCTGGGTGATTTCCGCAGGCACGCCGATGACAATCCGGGGATGCACGAAGGTCTTGCGATTGTGGGCTTTCTGGATGAAGTAGTTGAGCATCTTTTCGGTGACTTTGAAGTCCGCAATGACGCCGTCTTTCAAGGGGCGGATAGCCACGATGTTTCCCGGCGTACGCCCCAGCATCTCCTTGGCTTCACGTCCCACCGCTTCGATTTCTCCGCTGAGTTTGTTGAGGGCGACAATGGAGGGTTCGTTCACCACAATGCCTTTTCCGCGGACGAAGACCAGGGTGTTAGCGGTTCCCAAGTCAATCGCGAGGTCGGAGGAGAAAACACTAAACAAAGAGCGCATATTCATGGCGTCGTCAACTCCTGCTTGGAGGGGATGTGAAATCGGGACAGCTATTGCCGGCAACCGGTGAAATTGAAATTTTGAGTCGCATCGGTCGCGGGCGTCACAGTCAGTTGTGTTGTTGCATCAAAGGCCGCCGGCCGCTTGCCCGGGCGGAGCCGCAAGCTCCGCCCCGCCAGGGTCCTGGTTGCAGCGCCAAGCGCGACCACCAGGAGGGCGCTCGCCGCTGCGAAATGCCAAAGGAGGAGGTTGTTGAACTTGCTCACACTTCATCTCATTCTTGTGTCGCAGGCCGGCGCTTCAGCGTCGTCGCCTCCGGGGAAGAACCGCTCGCGGTCTGGGCGGCGGGTCCAGCCGCTGTTGCGCCTGGGGACGTAGCGCTGGTTGCCATCTCCGAAGACTTGTACTTGGGCTCGCTGACATAACCCCGGGCAGCATCCTTGCCGATGCTGTTGATCACCAGTTGAAGGGGCTGCGAGTAACCCTCGGGATAGAATAAAACCGGCTCGTACAGGTTGACGTGCTTCTTGCTCACTTCCGAGTCATTCACGATCATCACCAAGTCGCAGTACTTGTGCTTGTCGTTGGATTTGCGCAAGGAGATACTCATCGGGCCTTCGCGTTGGAACTGCTTCGACCGCTGGAGGTTGAACTCGTAGAAGTTGCGTTCGCCTTTCCTCTCGAGCGCCACAAGCTCTTGGTGATTCTTGGCGATTGACCCGTTCAGGTCATCGCGTGTTGATTGCAGATTGCTCTCCAGGTCGGCACGGGTCTTTTGGACTGAATCCTGTGTCTCTTGGATCATCTGCTGGTCTCGAGCAATCAACCTTTGCTGTTCCGTCAACTGCGATTGAATCTGCTTCCGCCACGGATCTTCGGTCCTGTGCGCCCGAGCAACGACGTGCCGTCGAGTCTGGCTCTGCACCCTGCTAGGATGGGCGATGGGAACTTGCTCCTCCGTCGCTGAATTCACTGAGGGTTGAGGCGCCGGTGTAGGCGCAGGCGCCGGTGTAGATTCCACAGCCAGGAGTTTCCGGCTGAGGGTCTGAATCTGGGCATGTTCCTGGTTAAGCTCCGCGGTCAATTCATCCCGACTGGACGCAAGCTGTTTCAGCGTGCGGTGCTCGACAATTGCATAGGCGAGGAGCGCACACAAAGCAACGAGCAATAGACCGGTGACGATCTTATGGCCCCGGATGGGCGGGTAGTATTCGATGGGCTCTTCCTCTTTTGGCGGCCTTGTTTCCATGTCTCTCCTCCCACGGAAAGCAGTCTTCTCCTGAATCACATACAAGAGTGCAAATACTCTGCCAAATAGGGGGCGGATAAGTACTTGTTGCAGTTTGACTTACACGAGATGCTTGGGCCGCGAGGAGAGCAGTTGAAGCCAAAACTACACAGGGGGAGAAGAAATTGCTCGATGGCCGGCTCCCAGCACTGTAGGGTCTGATTAGACAGACTCTTCCAGGAGTTTAACGAGGGCGTGGAGGGTCTGATTAACGGGCGTTGCCACGCCTACCTCCGCGCCGCGCCGGACCAGATAGCCGTTGAGGGAATCAATTTCAGTGGGCTTTCCGCGAGCGAGATCCTGAGCCGTCGAGGACGTGGCGTTAGGCATGCTTTCAGAGATTTTCAACACGGCGTCGACCATGTTGATCTCCGGCAAGCGCACCCCCGCGGCACGCGCCACGGCCAGGGCCTCTTCGGTGACCTTCACCATCACCGCGCGCGTCCAGGGATTACCTCCGACACGGTGGTATTGAGCGCGGCCCAGAGCCGAAACCGCGTTGTACGCGGAATTGATAATCATCTTCATCCAAAGCTCGCCCTCAACGTTTTCGGAGATACTGCAGGGAACGCCGGCGCGCTCGAAGAGCGAAGCGATGCGCTCGAGTTGGCGCCGGCGATGCCCGTCTTCGCGGGCATGCCCTGGGAGATCCCCGAGGATGAGATCGCCGCGCCCGGAATGTTTTACCTGTCCTGGCGCAGTCATGGCGGCAGCCACATAGACGACGGCGGCAAAGGCATCGATTTCGGCTGCGGAGCGAATTCGCTCCACGTTGTCTACGCCGTTTTGAAGACTAATGAGGGCGGCGCTGGGGGCCAGATGCGGCACAAGGGATTTCGCGGCCTGTTCCGTGTTCAGCGTCTTTACACAAAAAAGCACAACTTCCGCACCCCCTACGGCGCTGATCTCGGTGGAAGCCGAAACCGGAATGTGCTGTTGAAAAAGCAAGCCGTCAAAGAATAAGCCGTGGCGGGTGATGGCTCCAACGTGCGAGGGGCGGCCAATCAAGGTGACCGGCGCACCCGCGCGCGCCAGCATTCCGCCGAAATAGCAACCCACGGCCCCCGCACCCAACACGGCAATGCGTGGCCAGCAGTTTTCTTGCACTGTGCGTCCCCCTCGTCCGTTTGATAGACATTATTGTAACCGAGTGTGCCGGTAGAGGGTAGGAGGGGGAATAGAGCAAGTAGGCAATAGGCAGTCGGCAGTGGGCAGTAGGCAGTCGGCGGTGAGCAGTGGGCAATTGGCTGTGGGCAATTGGCAGTTGGCAGTGGGCAGGAGGCAGTCGGCAGTTGGCAGTGGGCAATTGGCTGTCGGCAGTTGCCAGTAAACCGCCGGGGTCGGCCCATTCTCTAGCGTACCTGGCCGCTTCTGGAATCTGGAATCTGAAATCTGCGATTTGCGGTTCTGAAGCGCCGCAACCTCCGTGATAAACGGACCTGCGGTTGCGCCAACTGCCTACTGCCCATCTCCCTTCGCCGCTCCATTTGGCTTGAAGCGATAACCATCCGGATCCTTGCCGCGCACCCGTCGCCACCACACTTGGAAAGTGGGCACGTTGATAGTGATGATGAACAGCTTTCGCAGGCTGCCGGCCGGCGGCTGAAGCGGACGCACGCCGTGCCACGAATGGTCCGTGCGCTGGAAGAGCAGGCTCCCATTTCCTCGCGGGTCGATCTCGGCGCCCACTTGCAGGTCATCAAAGGCGGGGGCCGAATGAGGTTTGAAGCGACCTCCGTCGTCCAGAATCAGGATATGGCCTCCCCATTTCGCATCCCAATCCTCATTGGTGTTGAAGTAGAAAATGTGCGTGGCCAGCTTGCGTTGCGCGTCGCAGTGCGGCGAGACAGCGCACCCTTGCCAAGCAAAGTACCACTCCATGGTTAGGATCAAACGCTTCTGGGTCTCCGGGCCGAACATCCGGGCGAGAAAGGACATGTAAATTTCCCCGTGAAGCTCAGCGATGAAGTCCTTCCAGGGTTCCGCCATGTTGAGGCCGGGCAGGTAATGCAGAAGGTAACGGTCATGGCTGCCTTGCCCGTAGGCCCGCTTTTTGCCCACTTGGCGTTCGAAAAGAGATACATCCGGAAGCGTTCCGCGTAGGCGCTCGAAGCCCTCAGGAGTTAGGGTGTTGTGGATGTTGATCCAGGGGTACGGACGTGCCCGCTGGAACGTTTCAGGAGGGATTCCCTCGATGCATTTCCGGTCGAAGTATTCCATTGGTTCCCCCCTTGGGTTGCCTCTTGCTAAAAGATAAGGCAAAAGCACCGATCCCTGTCCTCGCGATGCATGAAATAGACCAGATTATGATTAGGAAGTCAAGCAAGAGTTCCATTCTGAAAAAACACAAGGCCGCCCCACGACAAGAAAGGCGCCACAAGAACGAAATCGATTGCGGAGGAGGGGAAACAACCCGCAATACATTTCGCCTCGTGACGCCTTGGTAAGATGAAGTCAAGATAAAGCTAGGTCATCAAACCGGCCTTTGATCAGCGCCTTTAATCTATTGATAATACTGTGCGTTCAGCTCGGCGAAGCTCTTAAGGTTTTCAGGGAGTTCGTCCAGCGTGTAAATCGCCGAAGCCTCGCAAACCGGCACGCACGCGCCGCAGTCAATGCACTCAACCGGGCTGATAAAAAGCTGGGCTGAGGCGGCAAACTTGGCTTCGTCCTTGCGCGGATGAATGCAATCCACCGGACAAACGTCTACACACTTCTCATCTTTCGTGCAATCGCCTGTTATGACATAAGCCATGACACCAGACTCCTTCGACTAGTTGGGGTAGGCGGACCGGAGCCACCCACCCAATGATGGCTTATCACCGCCTCCACGCCGTGTTATAAAACACGGACATTAGTTCTGAGCAAGTTTGGCTCCAAAGCACGCATGTCGGTCCCTTGATTCTAGGTGACTTAGTGACTCGGCTATGCCCTGGTGAGTCAAAGGCCACAGGGCATAGACCACCCAAGCACGGGAGAATGGGTCAAGAAACAGATTGTCATCGCAGCGCGGACCTGGGTTGGGGCCCGCGGCTTGTCCACGGACTTAAGGAAAAGCCGTGCAACCCAAAACCGGGTGTCCGCGCTACCCGGCGGAAAGAACGTCGGCCGCTCTTGTAGGGCCAATCCCTGCGGCTGCCCTAGGATTGGCCACAAGGGCCGCCCCCACGTCCAGAATTCAATCGGCAGAAGGCAATTCGAGGCGTTATCACAACTGCGCCTAACTTAGGCTGCCCGTGGGTTTTTGTGAAGCGGCGCTGCGGGCGAGGGATATTTGGTGTCGAGGCGGCCCAATCTTAGTCCAGTCAGACTATCTACGTCCCTCTCCGCCGATCCCAGTAATCACATGTTGTCCGTCGTTTCAACGAATCACAGCTCTTGTCGGCGACCTTAAATTTAGGCCTAAATTAGGGCTTGACATGCCTGTCATCTTAAATTAACATCACTCGCGCATGCCCAATAAGAGTTTCTAATAGTTCCGTTCCCGACGTCCCTAGCAATTGACCAGCAGGGAATTCATAGCACGAAATAATCTTCCGACGGGAGAACTTATAGATGGAAAAGAAGTTTTATGCCTTTCTTATTTTTCCCGGTGCCCACGGCAGGCTGCACAAGATCCAACTGCCATTCTACATTATTCATATGGTGCTGGCTCTAAGCGCGGTGGGAGTGATGACCGTCGCAGCGCTAGCCAATAGTTATGCCCGGATGCTTCTCAAGGTTTCAAACTATAATAATCTTCGAAGTGAGCGCGAAACCCTCAAGACGCAATATCGCACCCTGGAAAGCACCGTGACCAGCACCAATGCCAAGTTGGACTCCTTGCAGTCGCTGGCCGCGGAGGTTGCGCTCACCTACGGTTTTGGAGACGCGCGGCGACCGCGTTTCCCTGCGGCTGTGCTCGCCCTCGCCACCCAAACCAACGCCACCGTGGATTCCAGTTTCCACGCTTCGTTATACGCATTCAACCTGATTCGCAGCGCTTCCCTCGACCCAAACGCCGGTGACCTGGGGCGCGGTATGTTTTCGAATCCTCTTATTTCGCGAACCACCGTGCCGTCGATTTGGCCTGTGCGGGGGCAAATTACCGCCGGCTTTGGGCAACGCATGGATCCGTTCAGTGGTGAGGGCGCGTTTCACCCGGGCGTGGACATTTCAGTCCCGTTCGGCACCAGGGTCGAGGCCGCTGCCGACGGAATTGTGCTGGAAGCCGGCCCCGAATCCGGTTATGGCAACGAAATTCTGATCGACCATGGCTACGGATTGACGACCAAGTATGGCCACTTAAGCAGGATTTTTGTAGTTGTCGGCCAGGTGCTAAAACGCGGGCAAGTGATCGGCGCCGTGGGAATGACCGGCAAAACTACAGGCCCGCACCTGCATTACGAGGTACACGTTCATGATACGCCGGTGAACCCAGCGAAGTACCTGCGCGGCTAAGCCAACTCACGGAAATTTCCCTTGCAATTCAAAGTCCGCTCGGGTATAATTGTATGGTTTGGGCGGCTGGCGTAGCTCAGCCGGTAGAGCATCTGATTTGTAATCAGAGGGTCGGGGGTTCGAATCCCTTCGCCAGCTCCAAGCTTGAGCGCGCAGCCGGGAGGATATCCGGCAGGCAGTGGTCGAAGTTTCGGGAGTGGGTTTATCAAATCTGAACAAATACTCAGCCTTGCGCGGGAATCGGGGTGTGCCCGCGTCCAGCCGCAGACACGAACTACCTTGGCTCAAACTATCGAGACCCGAACATGGAGCGAAAGGGCGTGCCTGTCCTTGCCGGCGCGAGGACGAGTTACGGACAGGTGGCTGAGTGGTCAAAAGCAGCAGACTGTAAATCTGCCGACCCCTGTGGTCTACGGAGGTTCGAACCCTCCCCTGTCCACCAGAAGAACAGTGACGAGTGACGAGCAAGAAGTCGTCACTGGTCACTCGTCACTGAAGTTACGGGCGGGAGTAACTCAATGGTAGAGTCACAGCCTTCCAAGCTGTTGGTCGCGGGTTCGATTCCCGTCTCCCGCTCCAGAAGAGCAGTGACGAGTGACAAGTGATGGGTGACGAGCCAACCAACTTCGCGGCTAGTGTTTTTGCTCGTCACTTGTCACTAGCCACTGTTCTTGGGGGCCGATGTAGCTCAGTTGGTAGAGCACGTCCTTGGTAAGGACGGGGTCAGCGGTTCAATTCCGCTCATCGGCTCCAGAGTTCTTAAGGATGGATAGCGTTAGATAATGAAAGTAGGTTATCCAGATCAGATGGGAACGCCGCAATTCAAAGTCGAGATCACGGACTACTCGGTCTCCGTGGACGAATGGCGGCGTGCGCACAGTGCGCCCAAAGGTGAACTTCCGGAGTTGAATGAACTACAGCGAGAAGTTGCAGGAAGGTTTGGCATTTCTGAGGAAAAATATGCGCGCAGCGTCTTGGCGATTCAGTATGCTGTGCGGAGGCTTCGCACTCGGGCCAGAAAGCTCGGAGAGGAAGTTGAGAAAATTCTCCTGGAGACATGCGCGGAATGCCGGGTAACGCGAGTTGTTGCGGACCTGGCCCGCGAGCGCTGGATCATCGTGTTGCAAGCACCCAACCGCCAAGTGGGCATTACCGTCTCCCAAGAGACCGGGGATGACTTCTTGGACTTTGCCACGCGGGAGGCGACCGAGGAATTAAGGACCAAAGTGAGGTCCGGCTTGGGAGCGGGGGAGCAAGGCGTTTCACCACAGTGAGCCTATGAGTCTCGCGAACAAATCCGCCCTGTTCCATCTGTCCGATGTCGGCAAGGAGGCTCTTCACGGATTAGTTCCTGACGGCGATCCATTTGAGGCCTTTGTGATGCGTCAAGATGAAGTGGGCGCGTGGATCATGGTGGGTGCCGGTTCACCGCCGAGGGGCGCGCCCTCAGTCCCTGTCACCCTGATAAAATGGCAATATGTTAAGTCCGTGAAGTACGACCACCTCATTAGCGGCGCGGGTTCAGAAGCCGACGAGAGCCTGTTCGTTTGAGCTTGGAGACAACGCCGCTCATCGGCTCCGCGGATTGCTTTGCGAGGTACATAGCGATGAGCCAAAGCGAAACTTTACGTCAGCTCAAGAAGGGCATAGACGATGTATTCGAGACAAAGGCCCGTCTGGAAACATTTATCCAGCAGACGAGCCAACGGTGCCCTCCCGGCGTGCCATTACGCCGCTGTTTTGACTCGGCCGTGCTGGTGATTCAAGACACGTTCCCCCCAGTAGGGCGGGGCGTGGGTCAGCCCTGCCTCTCGTACGACAGTCTCCAGCAGGGGGAGCGGGATGAAGCCCGGCGGCACTATGAAGGGAAGCTGACGGAGGCCGGAGAGAAGTTCCCGGAAATTAAGGAAAAATTCGCGAAACAGTTTGCTTAGACGGCAGAGGTAATGACCACATGGCCAAGGAAAAATTCGACAGATCAAAGCCGCACATGAACATTGGTACGATTGGGCACATCGATCATGGCAAGACGATGTTGACCTCGGCGATCACCAAGGTCTTGGCGAAGAACAACCCGAAGGTGAAGTTCCGGCCTTTCGACTCGATTGACAACGCGCCGGAGGAGAAGGCGCGCGGGATCACAATCGCGATTGCGCACGTCGAGTACGAGACCAAGAACCGGCACTACGCGCACGTGGACTGTCCGGGTCACGCCGACTACATCAAGAACATGATCACGGGTGCGGCGCAGATGGACGGGGCGATACTGGTGGTGGCGGCGACGGACGGGCCGATGCCGCAGACGCGGGAGCACGTGCTTTTGGCGCGGCAGGTGAACGTGCCGTACATAGTGGTGTACATGAACAAGTGCGACGCGGTGGACGATCCGGAGTTGCTGGACCTGGTGGAGGTGGAGGTACGGGAGCTGCTGACCAAGTACCAGTTTCCGGGGGACAAGATACCGGTGATTCGGGGCAGCGCGCTGAAGGCGGGGGAAGGGGACGCGAAGTGGGAGAAGTCGATCTACGAGTTGATGGAGGCGGTGGACAGTTACATTCCGCTGCCGCAACGGGAGTTGGACAAGCCGTTTCTGATGCCGATTGAAGACATTTTTTCGATCTCGGGGCGTGGCACGGTGGTGACGGGGCGGGTGGAACGGGGAAGGGTGAAGGTTCAGGAGGAAGTGGAGATTGTGGGGCTACGTCCGGAGTCGTTCAAGCGGGTGGTGACGGGCGTGGAGATGTTCAAGAAGTTGCTGGACGAAGGGCAGGCGGGGGACAACATTGGGGTGCTGCTGCGGGGGACGGAGAAGGAAGAGGTGGAGCGGGGGATGGTGCTGGCGAAGCCGGGGTCGATTACGCCGCACACCAAGTTCCGCTCGGCGGTGTACATCTTGACGAAGGAAGAAGGGGGGCGGCACACGCCGTTCTTCACGGGGTACCGGCCGCAGTTTTACTTTCGGACGACGGACGTGACGGGGGTGGCGACGCTGCCGGAGGGGACGGAGATGGTGATGCCGGGGGATAACGTGAACCTGGCAATCGAGTTGATCACGCCCATTGCCATGGAGAAGGGGCTGCGCTTCGCCATCCGCGAAGGCGGGCACACGGTGGGCGCGGGCAGCGTGACGGAAATTCTGCAATAGAGGCGCTGCTGTAGCGGCGCTCTCCGAGCGCCGGGCGGCGGTCAGAGACCGCCGCCACAGCCCAGGAGCTGAAAGCTGACGGCTGAAAGCTAAACGAGGAACGATGCTGCATCAGAAAATACGAATCCGGTTGAAGGCTTACGATCACAAGATCCTCGATCAATCTGCGGCGGAGATCGTTTCGACCGCCAAGCGCACGGGTGCACAGGTGGCGGGGCCAATTCCACTGCCTACCATCAAGAATAAATACTGCGTGCTGCGGTCGCCACACACAGATAAGAAATCGCGCGAGCAGTTCGAAATCCGTACCCACAAGCGATTGGTGGATATCTTGGAGCCCACTTCGAACACGATTGAGGCTTTGACGAAATTGGATCTGCCTTCAGGCGTGGATATCGAAATCAAGGCGTTTGGAAAAGAGCATACGAAGTAAAGCCGTCCGTTGTCCATCGTCGGATCTGCCGGACGATAATGACTGACAATAGACGACGGACAACTGAGAACTGAGAACTGAAATGGTGAAAGCGATTCTCGGCAAGAAGCTCGGCATGACGCAGGTCTTCGCGGAAAACGGAGACGTCACCCCGGTGACGGTTCTGAAGGCTGGGCCATGCGTGGTCGTCCAACGCAAGACCAGCGGGCGAGAAGGTTACGAGGCGGCCCAGTTGGGATTGGTTGAGCTGCCGCCTCCGAAGCGTGTCAGCCGCCCTCGCGAAGGGCACTTCAAGAAGGCCGGGGCGAACCCCGTGCGCTTTCTGCGCGAAGTACGGCTTGGTGTGGACGCAGGTGAAGTCAACGTGGGAGACAAAGTGCTGGCGGACGTCTTCTCGGTAAACGACTACGTAGATGTGACCGGAGTGTCCAAAGGCCGGGGCTTTGCGGGATTCCACAAACGCCACCATTTCGGCGGCGGCGGCGGGTCGCACGGTTCCATGTTCCATCGTGCTCCTGGCTCGATTGGGGCTTCAGCCTGGCCCTCGCGGGTGCTCAAGGGGATGAAGGCGGCAGGTCACATGGGTCATGCGCGAGCGACGGTGCGCAATCTGCGCGTAGTTCAAGTGGTCGCAGAAGATAACACCTTGCTGGTCGAGGGTGCTGTGCCGGGTCCCCAAGGCGGTTACGTAGTCGTTCACAAGGCCAAGGCGCCGCACAAGTGACAGTAGGCAGAAGGCAGTCGGCAGTAGGCAGCAGACACGGACTGAACCTAGGAGTGATAGCAGAAAGCGGTCAGCAGGCAGTGGATGGCAGGCAGTTAGGAAGTCGTCGGAGAGCAAGCATCGGCTGCGGGCAACATACTGGCAACGGACGACTGACAACTGACTACTGACAACTGAGAACTAACATGGCGACAGTTGAAGTCAAAAACATGGATGGGGCGACCGTGAAGCAGCTCGAGGTGGCGGATGAGGTATTCGCGGTGAAACCGAACCAGAGCCTGCTTTGGGAAGCTGTCAAGCAATATCGGGCGAGCCAGCGTCGTGGCACGCATTCGACTAAGAGCCGGGGAGAGGTTCGCGGCGGTGGCAAGAAGCCCTGGAGACAGAAGGGTACGGGAAGGGCGCGGGTTGGGAGTATTCGTAGTTCGTTGTGGCGCCACGGGTCGATAGCCCACGGTCCGAAACCCCGCGATTATTCCTACTCGATTCCGGAAAAGATGCTACGCGGGGCGTTGCGTTCCGCTCTGGCGGCGAAATTCTTGGAACATAAATTGACGGTGGTTGACCAACTGAGTTTGGCTGAAGCTAAAACCAAGATATTTGCCGGGGCCCTCAAGAAGCTCGGGCTGGAGAAGACCGTGTTGGTCGTGCACGACGCTGCCAACCGCAACTTGGAGCTTTCTTCCCGAAATGTGGAAGGATGTGACCTAGTTCGCCACCACAGTCTGCATCCGTACCAGGTTTTGAGCCACGACCAAGTGCTGATCTCGGAAGGTGCGCTCACCCGGCTGCAGGAGTCACTGCTATGAAGAGCCCCTACCAGATTCTGCAAAAGCCGATTGTTACCGAGAAGAGCGTCGACATCAAAGAACGCCATGGGACGCTCTGCTTCCGGGTGGCTCCTGAGGCCTCCAAGATCGAAATCAAGGAGGCGGTGCAGGCGCTGTTTAAGGTCAAGGTAGCGTCTGTGCACACCTCGGGTTACTTTGGCAAGATGCGGCGCCGGGGCAGGACGTTCGGCTACCGGCCCGACTGGAAAAAGGCGTATGTGAAGTTGAAGGCCGGGGAGAAAGTTCCGGAGTATGTTGAAAGTGAGTAGATGAGTTTGAGCGGCGAGTGGTTCGCTGCGGAAGACGAAGGCTATGGGAATCAAAACCTACAGACCCTACACCGAGACGAGACGGTTCCAAACGGGCTTGACCTTCGAGGAAATCTCCAGTACGACTCCTCACAAGCCGCTTTTGGAGCCCAAATCACGCATCTCGGGGCGCAACAACCACGGTGAGCTGACGATTTGGCACCGCGGGGGCGGGCATAAGCGGCATTATCGGGTGGTGGATTTCAAGCGGGATAAGATGGGAATTCCGGCCCGCGTGGCGACCATCGAGTACGACCCGAACCGCTCTGCCTTCATCGCCCTGTTGCACTATGTTGACGGCGAAAAACGTTACATTCTTGCCCCTTCCGGCCTGAAGGTGGGGGACAAGGTTGTCTCCGGACCCGAGGCGGACATCGTCACGGGCAACGCTTTGCCGCTCAAGAGCATTCCGGCTGGCACGCTGATTCACAACATCGAGTTGCGGCCGGGAAAGGGCGGCCAGATGGTGCGCAGCGCGGGAAGTTCCGCCCAGTTACTGGCCAAAGAGGGCGAATACGCTCAGATTCGCCTCCCGTCGGGCGAAGTTCGCAAAGTTCTCATGGAATGCGTGGCTACTATCGGGCAGGTGGGGAATCTGGAGCACGAGAACATTTCAATCGGCAAGGCGGGGCGCAAGCGGTGGATGGGAATTAGGCCCACCGTGCGAGGCGTGGCCATGAATCCTGTCGATCATCCGCTGGGCGGCGGAGAAGGGAAGACCTCCGGAGGGCGACACCCCGTGACGCCCTGGGGACAGCCTACGCGCGGCTACAAGACGCGCAATAATAAGTTGACGGAACGGTTTATTGTGAAGCACCGCGAGAAGAAATAGAGGGAGGAAGCCTTGGGGAGGTCGTTGAAGAAGGGTCCCTTCGTGGACGACCACTTGATGAAGAAGATCGAGCTGCTCAACCGGCGGTTTGAGAAGAAAGTGGTGAAAACCTGGTCGCGACGTTCCACCATAGTTCCGGAGATGGTGGGACACACGATTGCCGTGCATAACGGCAAGAAGTTTATACCCGTGTACATCACGGAGAACATGGTTGGCCATAAGCTAGGCGAATTTTCGCCGACACGCACTTTCAAGGGTCACAGCGTGAAGGTGGCGACGGAAAAGGCCGCCGCCGCCGCTCCACCGCCCGTGGGCGGACCAAGACCGGCGGCAGCTCCGGCGGCTGGAACCCCAAGCTAACGGTGACGTTGGTTGGTATGATTTTCGCCGAATCGGTCACCCCCGGCGAAAGCAGGTTCCACGTCAGTCAGGAAGAGCATGGATTCCCGCTTTCGCGGGAATGACGGGCGTGGGAGTGGCAAAAAGAATTTGGATTTCTGCTTACGCCGAATGGCAAGGGCGGGAAGATTTTCTCGAGAGTCTGGATTAAGCTATGGAAGCACGAGCCACACAAAAATATATCCGAGTTTCACCGCAGAAGGCGCGCTTGGTGGTGGATTTGATTCGCGGCAAGAACGTGGGCGACGCTTTGAGTACTCTCACCTTCACCAAGAAGCGAGTGACGCAGGCCGTGGAAAAGATTTTGCGTTCGGCCATTGCCAATGCGGAGGAGAAGGCTGAGCACGTGGATGTGGACCGGTTGGTGGTGTCGCAGGCCTACGTCAATGACGGGCCCCGGTCGAAGCGAATCCGTCCCGCGCCCATGGGCCGCGCCTACCGCTATCAGCGCCGCACCAGCCACGTGACTATCGTGGTCGAGTCGCCCGAAGGCAGGGAATAGGGAGCTGAAGGAGGAATGGATGGGTCAGAAAGTACATCCTTATGGATTCCGTCTTGGCTATAACAAGACCTGGAAGTCGCGTTGGTTCGCAAAGAAGGATTACGCTGATTTTCTCCACGAGGACCTGAAACTCAAGAAGCGGCTAAAGGACCAACTCCAGGCCGCCGGGGTGGCTGCCATCGAAGTCGAGCGACCGGGCAACAAATTGAAGATCACCATCCACACCGCGCGGCCGGGAATCATCATCGGACGCAAGGGGGCGGAGATCGACCGTCTTCGGCAAGAGATCCAGAAGCGCACCGGGCGCGAGGTATTGCCCATCAACATCCAGGAGGTTCACCGCCCTGAGTTAAACGCTCAATTGGTCGCGGAGGCAATTTGCCTTCAGCTTGAAAAGCGCGTGGCATTCCGGCGCGCCATGCGAAAAGCGGTCGATTCGGCGTTACGCTTCGGCTGCAAGGGAATCAAGATTCGCTGCGGAGGCCGTTTGAACGGTGCGGAGATCGCGCGCTCGGAATGGTACCTCCAGGGACGTTTGCCGTTGCACACCCTGCGCGCGGATATTGATTACGGAATGGCGGAAGCGATGACCACCTACGGCGTGATTGGTGTGAAGTGCTGGGTTTATAACGGGGAGATCCTGGAACAGAAGAAGCGGCCGGAAAAGCCGGCTGTGGAGCCCGCGCCGGCCGAGCCGGCGCCAGCGCCAGCGCCAACTCCAACCGTCTAATTATTGGAGTAGTTAAGAAGTCGAGAAGTCGAGGAGTTAAGGGGTTGAGGAGTCGAGAACTCAAGACATCTGGCGATTGTTCTTAGACTTCTTGACTACTCGACTTCTCAACTTCTCGACTACCCAGAGTGAGCTGACCGTATGTTAATGCCAAGCAAGGTGAAGTACCGAAAGCAGCAGCGAGGGCGTATGCGGGGCAAGGCGTGGCGAGGTTCCAGCCTGTCGTTCGGGGACTATGGCCTGAAGGTACTCGAACCCGGGTGGATCACGGACCGTCAGATTGAGGCCAGCCGCGTGGCTATCATGCGCTTCATCAAGAGAGGCGGGAAGCTCTGGATTCGTATCTTCCCGGATAAGCCGGTGACCAAGAAGCCGGCCGAGACTCGTATGGGGAAGGGTAAAGGCGCTCCTGAGTTCTGGGTTGCGGTGGTGAAGCCGGGACGAATCCTGTTCGAGATGGAGGGCGTTCCGGAAACAGAAGCTCGTGAGGCGATGCGTTTGGCCGGCCACAAGCTGGCATTGGCGACACGATTTGTTAGCCGCAAGATCGCGGCATAGCAGTTTCCTCTCCTGGCTGAGGAGGGTTCAAGGGGTGTTTTTCGAGGGGATGTCATGAAGCTGGAAAAGGACAAGAAGTGGAAGTGGCCGGTGGAGAAAATGCGCGAATGGACGGACGACGAACTGTCAGCGCGGGAAAGCGAGTTTACCGGCCAACTGGGCCGCTTGAGGTTCCGAATGGCCAGCGGGCAGACGGAGAGCTTGGAGACCCTGCGCGCGTTGCGGAAAGGGATCGCCAAGGTGAAGACAATTTTACGCGAGCGCCAACTCAAGACGACGTAGCGGCGGCTTTACGCCGCCAATCTCAGCAGGCTGGCGGCAGTTCGCTGATAGCTGAGAACTGAGAACTGGTTGACGAATATGCAGAAAAAGCGACAGGAAAAAGTTGGCATTGTGACCAGTAACAAAATGCAGAAGACTGTGGTGGTCACGGTGGAGCGACAGATTATTGAACCGTTTTATAAACGGGTGATTCGGCATTCCAAGAGGTTCCTGGCCCACGACGAGAAGAACGAGTGTCGGCCTGGTGACCGAGTGCGAATCCAGGAGACGCGGCCCCTTAGCCGGCAAAAGCGCTGGCGGGTGGTGGAAATAGTTCACAAGGCTGTGGAAGTGGCTCCGCTTCCGGAGGCGACCGTATGATCGGGATGAGGACGATTCTCCATGTGGCGGACAACTCCGGAGCGCGCCGGCTGGCCTGCATTCTTCCGGTGGGGGGCGACGTGGGTTTGCAAGCGGGGCTGGGTGATGTGGTGACCGCTTCGGTGAAGGAAGCGGCGCCGGATAGCGCCATACCGAAGGGGAAAGTGGTCAAGTGTGTGATTGTCAGGATGCGAAAAGAGCAGCGGCGGCGAGATGGCAGCTACATTCGATTCGACGAAAACGCTGCGGTACTAATCAATGAGGCTAACGAGCCAGTGGGGACTCGCGTTTTTGGGCCAGTGGCAAGGGAGCTTCGGGAGAAGAAGTTTTTGAAAATAGTTTCACTCGCACCAGAGGTTCTGTGATGGGAATTGGATTGGATATTCGGAAGAACGACCAAGTGAAGGTCATTGCGGGGCGAGATAAGGGCAAGGTGGGCCGGGTTCTGGAAGTCGAACCGCGCCAACGGCGGCTCTACGTCGAGCATGTTAACATGATCAAGCGCCACACGCGTCCTAATCCGAACAAGCAAATCCGTGGCGGAATCTTGGAGAAGGAAGGGCCGATCCACGTTTCTAACGTAGCCCTGGTATGCAGCGAGTGCGGACCCACTCGAGTCCAGCACCGGGAGATGGCAGGCGGAAAGAAAGTACGCATTTGCGCGAAGTGCGAGAAGTCCTTGGATAAGTAAGTGAGGGAACATGGCGCCGCGGTTGAAAGAGAAATATAAGAATGAAATCGTGCCGGCCTTGGTGAAGGAGTTCAAGTATCCTAACAATATGGCGGCCCCGCGTCTGCGGAAGATCGTGTTAAACATGGGATTGGGCGAAGCCATCCAAAACGCCAAGCTGTTAGATTCCGGCACGGCGGAGTTGGGCCTGATTACCGGACAGAAGCCGATAATCACGCGGGCGCGAAAGTCGATAGCGAATTTCAAGCTCCGCAAGAATATGCCGATTGGGACGATGGTGACCCTGCGGGGCGACCGGATGTACGAGTTCTTCGACCGGCTCACCAGCGTCGCCCTGCCGCGCGTGCGCGACTTCAGAGGGCTTTCGACTCGCGCCTTCGACGGCCGTGGCAACTATACTATGGGTCTTCGCGACCAGTTGGTCTTTCCCGAAATTGACTACGCGAAAGTGGAGAAGGTAAAGGGATTAAATATTTCCATCGTCACCGACGCTCGGTCTGACGCGGAAGCTCTCGCACTGCTCCGGCAGTTGGGGATGCCCTTCCGGTCGGAGGCCCAGCGCCGAAAAACGGCGGTGACTGAAGAAAAAGCAGTGACGAGTGACCAAAAAGCAGTGACGAGTGACAAGTGACGAGTGACGAGCCGAAAACCAAGAACAGCAGTCGCAAGTGACGAGGGATGAGACGAAAAACAAATCCGGGATTATTAGAAGAGCATGGAAGCTTGCTCGTCACTTGTCACTGCTTTTGGGCTTGCTCGTCACTCGTCACTTGTGACTCGTCACTGTACTTAGGAGGTAATCCGTGGCTCGATCCTCAATGATGGCTAAATTGCGAAGGAAGCCGAAATTCCAGATCCGGCATCGGAATCGCTGCCTGATTTGTGGGCGGCCTCGCGGTTACCTGGGCAAATTCAAGATGTGCCGATTGTGTTTCCGGCAACTGGCGCTGAAGGGCGACATTCCTGGGGTAGTTAAGTCAAGCTGGTAGTTTGTAACGGCGCTCTCGGGGCGCCGGCGGCGGTCGGAGACCGCCGCTACAAGACATGCGTGGGAGTGATATGGCAGCCGTAACAGATTCTATTGCGGACATGTTTACGCGAATTCGAAACGGGATTCAGGCCCGGCACCAGCGAGTGGACATGCCCTCCTCGAAATTGAAAGTTGAAGTGGCGCGCATTTTGAAAGACGAGGGTTACATTAGCAGTTATAAGGTGAATGAGGAGGGCAAGAAGAGGGTATTGCGGATTGTCCTCCGTTACGGGGCCGACGGCGAGAACGTCATTACTACGCTGGATCGTGTCTCAAGGCCCGGCCGGCGCGTCTATACCGGGGCGCGGGAAATCCCCAAAGTGCAGGGGGGCCTGGGAGTAAACATCCTCACGACGCCGCGTGGAGTGATGACGGGAAAGCAAGCTCGTCGGTCCGGTGTGGGCGGCGAGATTTTAGGAGTCGTATTGTAGCGGTGAGTTCACCTCGCCACGTGGTGGCACGAAGCCGCCGCGATGGAATAAATGCTATGTCGAGAATTGGAACCAAGCCCGTGCAAGTACCTTCCGCCGTGACGGTGCAGGCGGAAGGCGAATCGATGGTGGTGAAGGGGCCGAAAGGGACGCTCAGGGTACCGGTGCCGCCGGGCGTTCAGATTGAGAAACAGGATGGCCAATACGTGGTCAAGCGGGAGCGCAAGGAGCAAGCGGCATTGCACGGCTTGGCGCGCAGCCTGCTGGCCAACGCAGTGCGTGGGGTCGTACAAGGCTTTGAAAGGCACCTGGACATCGTGGGGATCGGGTACAGGGCAGAGGTCAAAGGTAGCTCTGTTCTGTTCACCCTGGGTTATTCGCACCCCATCGAGGTGCCAATTCCCGAGGGACTGGCGATCGCGGTGGAAAAGCAGACCCACGTAGTGGTCAGGGGCGCTGACAAGCAGCGAGTGGGACAGATGGCGGCAGAGATCCGCGGCTTGCGGCCTCCCGACCCGTACAAGAACAAAGGTGTTCGCTATACCGGCGAGAGATTGAAGAAGAAGGTAGGCAAGGCAGCAGCGGCGGCCGGGGGCGCTGCCAAGACTGGCTAATTACCGCTGTCATTTCGAGCCGAGCGGCGAATCTTGCTCCGCATTTAGGCGAATGGCGGAAGAATGAACCAGAGCAAGGATCCTCGCTCCGCCCGGAATGACAGCGACGGTTGAAGTTTCTGGAGAGAGCGCAACATGTTGCAACTGGTTTCCAAGGACACGGCGCGCCGGCGGGTTCACGTCCGAATCCGTACGCGTTTGTCTGGGAGGGCGCAGCTACCACGGCTTAGTGTATTCCGCTCCATCAATCATATGTATGCGCAGATTGTTGATGACGCGCGGGGGCAAACGCTGGTGTCCGCGTCCACGCGAGACAAGGAAGTTCGGAGCACGCTGAAAACGGGCGGAAATGTTGCCGCGGCAAAGGTCGTGGGACAGGCTCTGGCAAAGCGCGCGGGTGCGGTGGGAATTTCGCGCGTCGTCTTCGACCGTGGTGGGTATGCGTACCACGGACGGGTAAAGGCTCTCGCAGATGCCGCGCGCGAAGCGGGACTTAAGTTTTAGTTCTTAGCGGCGGTCTCTGACCGCGGATTTTGAATGGCGGTCTCCGTCCGCGCGCACTTAATTTGGCGAGGGGTTCCAGCGCTCGGAGAGCGCTGCTACAGTCCGGCGGCCAGAAAGCGCCGCTACAGTCCGACAGGCGTACGGCGGGGGAGGAAAAGCGTTGACAAATCGGATCGATCCGAACGCGCTGCAACTCAAGGACCAGGTGGTTTCTATTAACCGTGTCACCAAGGTGGTTAAGGGTGGCAAGAACCTGAGTTTCTCGGCGCTGGTGGTGGTGGGTGATGGAGCGGGAACGGTGGGCTACGGCTCGGGTAAGGCTCGCGAGGTGCCGATGGCCATCCGCAAGGGCATCGAGGCCGCCAAGAAGGCGCTGGTGAAGATTCATGTGACGACCATGTCCATTCCGCATACGGTGATTGGTCACTACGGCGCCGGCAAGGTGCTGCTGAAACCAGCTCCGGCTGGAACGGGAGTGATTGCGGGTGGGGCGGTGCGTGCTGTAGTTGAGGCGGCAGGCATTCAGAACGTCTTGACGAAATCGCTGGGGACTACTAACCCATACAATGTCGTGAAGGCGACCATGGATGGCCTCTTGCAGCTTCGTGGGGCGGAGGAAGTGGCGGCCATGCGAGGAAAGACCGCGCAAGAATTATAAAGGGGTCAAGCTACCGTGTCTGATAAGGCTCAAGGGACCGTTCGTATCAAATGGGTTCGCAGCGGGATAGGGTTTACCTATCACCAAAAGCGTATTGTTCGGAGTCTGGGATTAAAGAAGCTGAATCAGGAGGTCGAAAGGCCGGATACGCCTCAGATTCGCGGTTTGGTGGCGCAGGTTCCTCATCTGGTCAAGATTGTGGGAGCGCCTTCAAGACCGGCCTGGACCCTAGTTCCCGAGTACGCCATTTACCCGCCGCAAGCTGAGCCGGCGAAGCCGGCCGAAGCGCCCCCGGAAGCTCCCGCGGTCCAGGCTGAGAAGATTGAGGCGCCGGCTGCGCCACCCCTTGCTCCTCTCCCTGGGGCGGACTCAGAGGTGGGGCCGACGGAGGTTGTGACGACCTCCCCAGAGAAGAGCGGGATCGAGCGGCATGCGGAGATTTTTCGCTCCGCTCAGAATGACAGCGAACGGGTTGCGGATCAGCGCGAAGCTTCGCCGGCTGAAGTTGCCGCTGAAGGTTCCGGCGATACCCGCCCAACGGCAAGTGAGCCGGCGCACCCGAGTGGAGAGGAGAGCGGTTCTACAGGCGCAGGTCCTTCGCCAAGCGAAGGTCAGCCTAAAGCTTGAACGAAGCAGGCTACAACTATATGGCAATACACATCGGAACACTTCGCCCGCCTCGCGGCGCCCACCGCCGGCGCAAACGGATTGGCCAGGGAATGGGCTCGGGACACGGCAAGACCGCGACTCGAGGGTCAAAGGGGCAGCTCTCGCGAACCGGGGCAAGGATCCGTCCGGGGTTTGAAGGCGGACAGATGCCCCTGCATCGGCGGCTACCTAAGCGCGGATTTACGAACATATTCAAGAAGCATTTTGCGCTTGTGAACTTGAAGGATCTTAACGACTTCACCCCGGAGGAGACGATCACTCCCGAACTGCTCGTGCAACGTGGCTACATCAAGGATCTCCGCGACGGCTTGAAGGTCCTGGGTGACGGAGATCTGAAAGTGGCGCTGAAGATCACGGCCCACCACTTTTCCAAGTCTGCACGGGAAAAGATCCAAAAGGCGGGGGGTACGGCGGAGGTTATTTCCGCATGATGGAGTCCCTCAAGAGCATTACTGAGATTCCGGATCTGCGCCGGCGTATCCTTTTTACTCTCGGCATGCTGGCAATCTATCGTCTAGGCGCCGTCATACCCACGCCCGGCATCAACGCCGAGGCGTTCGAGCAACTGTTTAATCAGTCGCTGGGAGGCGGCCTTTTCGGGTTGCTGGCCATGTTTTCCGGCGGCAGCCTGAAACGCATGACGGTTTTTGCGCTGGGAATCATGCCGTATATCACGGCGTCGATCATCCTCCAGTTGTTGGGTGTAGTTTCGCCTACCCTGGAAAAGCTGAAAAAGGAAGGCGAACTGGGCCGGCGAAAGATTACGGAGTACACGCGCTGGCTCACGGTGGCACTGAGCGCGTTTCAGGGATTCGGGATCGCGGCCGCTCTACAAAGACAGGGTTCTCAGTTGGTGGCGAACCCTGGACCTGGATTCATTCTTGCCACGGTTTTGACGCTCACCACCGGCGCAGTCTTCATCATGTGGTTGGGAGAGCAGATTACCTCGCGGGGAATCGGTAACGGCATGTCGCTGCTCATCTTCACTGGCATCGTGGCGGGTCTCCCGCGTGGCGTAGCTGACCTTTACGAAAAGGTCTTCGTCACGCGCGTCTGGAGTTTTCCGGTCCTCCTTGCGTTGCTGGTGTTCATGGTGGCCATTGTTGCTTTTATTGTTATGGTAGAACGCGGCGAACGGCGCGTTCCGATCCAATACGCAAAGCGCATTGTAGGCCGCAAAGTCATGGGGGGTGTGTCAACCCACCTTCCGCTGAAGGTGAACAGCGGTGGCGTCATGCCCATCATCTTTGCTGTTTCGATTCTGACCTTCCCCCAAACGGTGGGGTTATTCTTATCCAAAACGAATATTCTAGGCCGCCTGATTGCCAAGTTCACCAGCCTGTTTGCCTGGGGTGAGCCGCTCTACACGCTCAGCTACGTCATCTTAATCATGTTTTTTGCTCACTTTTACCTTTCCATTGTGTATAACCCCGATGAAGTTGCCGATAACGTCCGCAAACAAGGCGGCTTCATTCCCGGCATCCGCCCCGGCAAGCGCACCGCCGATCATCTGGATGACGTTCTCACCAAGATTACCTGGGTGGGCGGGCTGTATCTAGCCTTGGTGGCATTGATCCCGGAGGTTATGCTTGCGGGCCTGCGCGTCAACCACTTACCGGTTTGGCTGGGAGGAGCGTGGTTTGACGCCAACCTTCCCGCTTGGTTGTTGCACGGCCTGAACGTTAATTTCTACTTCGGTGGTACTTCGTTGTTGATCGTTGTGGGCGTGGCCATGGACACCGTTCAGCAGGTCGAAGCGCAGTTGATTATGCGCCACTACGAAGGCTTCCTGAAGAAGGGACGGGTTCGAGGGCGGAGGGCTTACTGAAGCCTTGTAAGGCCCGCGGCCATGCGCCCCCACATGGTCGTCACCACCGCGAAGGCGGGGGGCTCGGGGGAATGACGGTCAGCGGATGTCGAGGAGGTGGATGAGGTCGCAGGCTCTAATATTTCTGGGTGCTCCCGGAGCAGGGAAGGGCACCCAGGCGCGCGAAGTCTCGACGCACTTTCTCATTCCGCAGATTTCCACAGGGGACATCTTGCGGGAAGCAGTGCGAAACGGGACTCCCCTGGGACTGGCCGCTAAGGTTAAAATGGAAGCCGGGGACTTGGTGCCCGACGAAGTGGTGTGCGGTATTGTGGAGCAGAGGATTTGCCAGCCCGACTGCCAGAACGGCTTCATCCTGGACGGCTTTCCTCGCACTCTAGGGCAGGCACAGTTTGTGGATCGGATGCTCGAGACTAAGGGAAAAGGAAATCCTCTCGTCTTCGACATCAAGGTCGATCCGGATCTGCTCCTCAAGCGGCTGAGCGGTCGGCGCACCTGCTCCCGGTGTGGCGAACTCTACAACGTCTACTTCAATCCTCCGCGAGTTGCGGGCATTTGCGACAAGGATGGTGCGCCGCTTTTGAAGCGGGCGGATGACGACGAGGAGGTTATTCGCCAGCGGATGCTGGCTTACGAGAAGCAGACCAGCCCGTTGATCGCTTATTACAAAACGAAGGGCTTTCTTCATGAGGTGGAGGGCGACCGCAGGCCGGAGCTCATCGCGAAGGAACTGATCGATTTTTTGGGGAAGGCATGATCATCTGCAAGTCACCGGCTGAGGTTGAAAGGCTCCGGCGTAGTGGCAGAATGGTGAGGGGACTGCTGGAGGAGTTGGGGGAGCGTGTGCAGGCTGGAGTCAGCACGTTGGAGCTAGAAAAATATATCGAGAGGCGGATCACTCAACTGGGCGCACGCTCGGCATTCAAGGGTCACAAGGGTTACCCGTGCTGTTTGTGTGCTTCGGTGAATAGCGAGGTCATCCACGGCATTCCTTCCGACCGCTCCCTCAAAAAAGGCGATATACTCAGTTTGGACCTGGGCGTGATCGTGGATGGCTACTACGGGGACTCGGCGATAACCGTGCCCGTGGGCGAAGTCCCGGAGTCAGCTCAGAGGCTGTTGCGAGTTACCCAGGAAGCGTTAGCGCTCGCTATCGAGCAGGTGCGGCTGGGAAATCGGTTGGGGGATGTTTCCGCCGCGGTACAGCGGCACGTGGAATCCAACGGCTACTCCGTAGTGCGAGAATTTGTGGGTCACGGCATCGGGCGCGAGCTTCACGAGGAGCCGCAAGTCCCCAACTTCGGGCAGCCCGGCCACGGCCCGGTGCTCAAGCAAGGCATGGTTCTGGCAATCGAGCCCATGGTAAACGCCGGCGGGCCGGCGGTCCGCGTCCTGGCTGACAACTGGACTGCGGTGACGGTGGACGGAGCATTGTCCGCCCACTTCGAGCATATGGTGGCGGTCACCCGTAATGGGCCGGATATTCTGACGCTGCAATAGTGCTGTGGTGCGACCCTTGTGGTTGTCTGGGGCAGGCGCAAAGCCTCCCCAACGGATACGCGAGTATGGCTAAGGAAGACGCAATCGAAGTCGTGGCGACGGTGCTGGAAGCTTTGCCGAATGCGATGTTTCGCGTGGAGCTGGATAATAAGCACCATGTCCTGGCGCACATCTCGGGTAAAATGAGGAAAAACTTCATCCGCATTCTTCCCGGAGATAAGGTCGCTGTTGAGCTTTCTCCGTACGACCTGACGCGCGGACGCATCGTCTTCCGGTACAAGTGAGCGAGTGACGAAATTCGAAACCCGAACTTCGAAATTCGGACCTTTGAATTTGAAATCTGAAATTTGACATCTGAAATCTGAAATTTGAAATCTGAAATCCGGGGTCAGTCCGATTTTCGAACGGGGGCGAGGTAGAAATGAAGGTGCGGTCGTCGGTTAAAAAGATCTGTTCGAAATGTAAGATTGTGCGCCGTGCCGGCGTGGTGAGGGTGATCTGCGAAAATCCCAAGCACAAGCAACGGCAGGGATGAGTTCGAAGGTCGAAATTCGATTCGTGAGGTGAAACGTGGCTCGTATCGCTGGCATCGACTTGCCCCCGAAGAAGCGGGCGGAAATTGGTTTAACATACATTTACGGCATCGGTCGGGCGCGCTCGATGTCCATTTTGGTGCGCGCCGGTGTAAACCCGGATAAGAAGGTCAAGGACTTGACCGAAGACGAAGTCACGCGCATCCGCCAGGTTATTGAGGAAGAGGGTGGAGTGGAAGGCGACCTGCGGAAAGAGCTGGCCATGAACGTCCGAAGACTAATTGAAATCGGCTCCTACCGCGGCATGCGCCATCGACGCAGTCTTCCGGTGCGAGGCCAGCGCACGCATACCAACGCGCGAACCCGCAAGGGACCGCGAAAAGGCACTATTGCAAACAAGAAGCGCTCCATGGCTAAGACGTAGCACGGTCCGCGGCAGGGGCGGCCACAAGGGTCCCCCTACGGCGCGTCGTTGCGGTGAATTCAAGGTGGTGAGGAGACATGGCGAAAGCGGCAGCAAAGCCAGGCAAGAAAAAGGTCTTTAAGAAGAAGGAAAAGCGGATCGTCCCGAGCGGCATCGTTCACGTCCAGGCGTCGTTCAACAATACTCTTGTGAGCATCACCGACGGCGATGGGAAGCTGATCTGCTGGTCCAGCGCAGGTTCTTTGGGCTTCAAAGGTTCGCGCAAAGGAACCCCCTTCGCTGCTCAGCAGGCGGCGCTGCGGGTGGCGAACGCGGCGCGTGATCACGGGATGCGAAGCGTAGAAGTTCGCGTGAAAGGGCCCGGGGCGGGTCGCGAATCGGCCATTCGCGCCCTGGCCACCGCAGGTTTGGAAGTCCGTACTATCAAGGACGTAACACCCATACCGCACAACGGGTGTAGGCCGCCCAAGCGGCGGCGCGTGTAGTAAGAGCAGTGACGAGTGACAAGTGGCGAGTGACGAGCAAGGAAAGGCCGAAAAGCAGTGACGAGTGACAAGTGACGAGCAAGAAAGATTAGAAGACAGTGACAAATGACGAGCGACTAATGGCCAGTGAGAAAAACCAGCAACTAGTACAGATCAGTGGCTGCATGGGGTATGGCTCGTCACATGTCACTCGTCACTCGTCACTGCCCTTCCGTCACTCGTCACCGTTCTTCCGGCTCGTCACTCGTCACTCGTCACTCATCACTGGTCTTGAAGGAGGTGGGATTGGCAAGGTATCGTGAAGCAGTTTGTCGGCTTTGCCGGCGGGAAGGTACGAAGCTATTTTTGAAAGGGCGCCGGTGTCTCACTGACAAGTGCGCCATTGAGAAGCGCAACTTTGCGCCCGGCCAGCATGGTAAGTCGCGCCGCCCCAAACTGGTCGGCTACGGGCTTCAGCTTCGCGAAAAGCAGAAGGTCCGCCGCCTTTATGGCATTCTGGAAGACCAATTCCGGGCCTATTTTGAGAAGGCGGCGCGCATGCGGGGAGTGACGGGCGAAAACTTGTTGCTCATGCTGGAGCGGCGTTTGGATAATGTTGCCTACCGCCTCGGCCTTGCCACTTCGCGCGCCCAGGCCCGCCAACTGGTTCGGCACGGACACCTTGAAGTGGGGGGACGCAAGGTGAACATTCCCGCCTTTCCGGTTTCGCCCGGCCATGAGATCGCCGTCCGCGCAAAGAGCAAGCAACTGCCGGCCCTCTTGCAAGCGCTCGACTTGACCGGCAACAAGGCCGTTCCGCCCTGGTTGGAGTTCAATCGGGAAGCGCTCAGGGCGAGGGTCATCTCGTTGCCCAAACGCGAGGATGTGAACTTCCCCATCCAGGAACAGATGATCGTGGAACTCTATTCGAAGTGAAGCTGGGAGGTGCCAACGCAATGCTTTGGAAAGGCTTTCAAAAACCCAAACGCTTAGTTTGTAACACGGATACGCTGACCGACAAGTACGGTCAGTTCTCTGCCCAACCTTTCGAACGGGGGTTTGGGACTACCATCGGAAATGCCCTGCGACGGGTGTTGCTGTCTTCCATCGAGGGAGGCGCCATCACGGCGGTGAAGATCGAGGGCGTCATGCACGAGTTCTCTTCCATCCCGGGAGTGGTGGAAGACGCGACCGACATCATCCTGAACCTTAAGCAAATTCCCCTCAAGATGCACACCGAGGGCCCCAAGACTTTGCATCTGACTGTGGACAAGCAGGGGGAAGTAACCTCCCGCATGATCCAGGAAGATGCGGATGTGGAAATTCTCGATAAGGATGTCTACATCGCCACCATCAGTGAAGGTGGGAGCCTGCACATCGAGATGCGCGTTAAGATCGGCCGGGGCTATGTCTCGGCTGAGAAGAATTTTGACGAAGACCTTCCCATCGGGTACATCCCTGTGGACTCCGTACACTCCCCCATCCGCAAGGTGAATTACACCGTGGAGGCCGCCCGCCTCGGGCAGATGACCGACTACGATAAGCTGACTCTGGATGTCTGGACTAACGGCGCAGTCACGCCGCAGGACGCAATTGGATTAGCTGCCAAGCTTCTCAAAGACCACACCGCGACTTTCATTAACATCGAAGAAGAGCCGGAGCTCGAGCAGGCTCCGCCGGAGAAGCCGGCCGCCGTCTACAATGAGAACCTGGATCGCTCGGTCGAGGAGTTGGAGCTTTCGGTTCGGTCTTACAACTGCCTCAAGAACGCCAATATCACGACGATCCGGGAATTGGTCCAGAAGACTGAGCAGGAGATGCTGAAGACGAAGAACTTCGGGCGCAAGTCCTTGAATGAGATCAAGGAGATTCTGACTGCGATGGGCCTAAGCCTAGGCATGAAGACTGACGAGAAGGGGAATCCCCTCGTGTCGCCTGCTCAGCAGCAGCCCGGGCAACAAGACAAGGGGCAGGATTGGGAAGATGCGACATCGTAACTACGGAAGAAAACTGAGCCGCAACACCGAGCACCGTAAGGCGCTGATGCGTAATCTGGTCACCTCGGTTATTCTCACCGAGCGGATTCACACCACGGTGGCCAAAGCCAAAGCGGCGCGTCCGGTTGTCGAGCGCATGATCAGCCTGGGGAAACGGGGTGACCTGCATGCCCGGCGCCTGGCGGCGAGCTACTTGCTGGACCCCGCGGCGCTCAAGCTTCTCTTCGGCGAATTTGCCCAGCGTTACGGGGAGCGCAAGGGCGGCTATACGCGAATCGTACGAACCGGCTGGCGAAAGGGCGACGGAGCTGACTTGGCCGTATTGGAGTTAGTAGGCTCTGAGGTGCTCCAGAAGTTAGCCGAAAAGCGCGCCAAGAGAGCTGAAGCCAAACAGAAAGCCGCGGAAAAGGCCAAGGCCGAAGAGCCACCCCCGCCGGCCGAAGAGGAAGAGAAGAAGTAGCGCGGACCCCCTGTTCTGGGGTCCGCGGCTCCTCTCGATTGCCGATTGTCGATTGTCGATTGCCGATTGAGCTTGACACAGGAACGTGCCGAGCTATTCTGCGTCAAGCCTCCCGCTTTGTCTCCACCACACAACTTGCACAGTTCTTCTTTGCGGAATGACAGACTCCGTAGCGCTTGGAATCTGCAAATTTCCATGGGCGGCGGGAGTCCAAATTGGGAAAGTCAGCTCCCTCCCGGGGGGCTGAGCGTCTCCCACATCTTTGGCTGAACACGGAGGGTGAAGTCGAAATCACAGCCCTCTCCCCTGGGGAGAGGGTGTCCCGCTGCCGGCGCTTTCACCAGCCGGAGCGGGACGGGTGAGGGGTCTCTTGCACGAATCAACAGAGCAAGTCAAAACGCAAAAGGCAAATTGCAAGAGCAGCGATCCCGCGTACCTTTGACTTTTGACATTTGCGATTTGCCATTTGACTTGTTCTTCCGCTTTGCGAACCTTTACCCTCCGCCTCCGCTCGCGCGACGAGGACGATATCGCGTTTTGAGCTGCGGTTTGGTTGCGCCGCAAAGGGCAGGGGGAGACTATCGCGGATGGGAAGCTTTAGCTGGGCAGGATGGTTTGGGAACGGAGGAACCCCTCACTCGTCCGGCGACGGCTGGAGAAAGCGCCGTCGCCGGACAGCCTCTCCCCAAGGGAGAGGGCTATAATGCCCCCTCGAGGGTTCTTCGATTCCAGGAAGTCAGGAGCCGTGCTTAAGGTGCGAATTCGGGCTAACACCCATGCAGAAGGGACTAGCACTGCCGAGCGTTTGCCCCGCAACGTGTGGGCGCTTTCTTGGGTGGCTTTTTTCAATGACACGTCCACCGAAATGAGTTACTGGCTTCTACCCCAGTTCTTGGTGGGCGTCCTGGGCGCGGGTCCCATGATTTTTGGGTTGATCGAAGGCGCTGCCGAGACGGTGTCCAGTTTTGCGCGTCTTTTTTCGGGTTGGCTTTCAGACCGCTTGCGCACGCGGAAACCTCTGGTTGGCGCCGGGTATACTGCCGCGAATATCGTAAAGCCTTTCCTGGCGGTGGCCACCACCTGGGGGCAGGTATTCTGCATTCGCTTCACGGACCGCGCGGCCAAAGGGTTCCGTGGAGCGCCGCGCGACGCCTTGCTTGCCGACTCGGTCTCGCCATCGCAGCGTGGTTCAGCATTTGGTCTGCGCCAGGCTATGGACACAGCGGGGGCAGTGCTCGGCCCGCTGGCTGCGCTCGCTCTGCTGCCCTTGTTTTCCGGCAACGTGCGCACAGTTTTTTGGCTGGCTGCGATTCCGGGAGCCATCTGCATTTTGGTTGTTTGGCTCGCAGTGTCGGAAGTTCGTCCGTCAGGGGAGGGGACGCATGGCGATACGTCCTCGAGGGGGGTAGTGGCGCATGGCCATACGCCCCCAAAGCACTGGAATCGGACTCTGCTTATCATGTTGTTTGCGGTTGGCTTGTTCTCGCTCGGCAATTCGTCGGACTTGTTCCTGATACTTCGCGCCCAAAACCTGGGCGTGCGTGCCGCCCTGGCGCCGGGCCTGGGGTTGCTTTTCAATTTGGTATACACGTCGCTGAGTTGGCCGGCGGGTAGGCTCTCCGACCGGATCCGTCGGCGCACCCTCGTGGTCCTGGGCTACGCGATATACGGCGCGGTTTATCTGGGATTCTCACTCGCTCGAGGGGCGCTGATCGTCTGGATCCTGTTTGCAGTTTATGGCGCCTACTACGCCATGACGGAAGGCGTCCTGCGCGCTTGGATTGCGGACCTAGTTCCCAGTTCCTATCGAGGATCTGTCTTCGGGGTGTTCCATTGGGTGGCGGGCGTGGCGGCCTTCCCGGCGAGCTTGCTGGCGGGGTGGCTGTGGCGGCACTATTCTCCCTCGACGCCCTTTTTCATATCCGCCCTGCTTTCCTTCGGCGCAGCTCTGTTGCTGTTGCTTGCCTGACTTGCCGCGATTGATGTAGCGGCGGCTTTACGCCGCCAATTGGCGAGGTAAACTCGCCGCTACTCTCTCGCAAGCACGCCCTGAAAGCGCCTGCCCACGTAAAGAAGCGCCATCGCCAAGAGGGCTCCGAAGGTGTCAAGGCCACAGTCCTTAATAGACGCGGTCCTGCCGGGAACGAAACTCTGGTGATATTCATCCGTCAGTGAGAACAGGCCGGCGACCACCACAGCGCTGACGGCGCTGCGGGTGTTCCAGCTTTCAGGGCGGCGGAAAGTGAAGGAATGGTAGAGAAACAGGCCGAAAATTCCGTACTCAGTGCAATGCGCGAGTTTGCGAATCAAAAAATGAATGAACTCGAAGCTCGAGGACGCGAGGTGAATGTGTAAAGAGCTGAGAAGTTGCTCGAGCAACCAACCGGTGGCAGAGGCGCCGTAGGCTCCGGTGGAAAGGAACGTGATGGTGCCAGCCCAGCCCACCGTGAATACCCACGTCAGCACCACGCGGGGCTGAAAATAGACGGGACGGGCGAGCTGTTGAGGGTTAGTCAAGCCAGTAGTTGGGCGCTTCCTTGGTGATGATAACATCGTGAACGTGACTCTCTCTCAAGCCCGCAGCGGTGATTCGTATGAAACGCCCTTTACTCTGGAGTTCTGGAATATTGGCGCACCCGCAGTAGCCCATGCCGGAGCGAAGCCCTCCTACAAGCTGCTCCACCAAATCCGCCAGGAGACCCTTGTAAGGCACGCGTCCTTCGATGCCTTCCGGCACCAGTTTGGTCACCTCCCCACGCGCTACAGTAGCTTCCTGGGCGTAACGGTCTCCGGAGCCGGCGGCCATGGCTGCGATGGAGCCCATCCCGCGGTATGACTTGAAGCTGCGCCCCTGGTAGAGGATCGACTCCCCGGGGCTTTCCTCGGTTCCCGCAAAGAGGCTGCCGATCATAACGCAACTGGCGCCAGCGGCAATGGCCTTGGTGACGTCCCCGGAATACTTAATGCCCCCATCCGCGATGATGGGCACACCTGCCTGATGCGTGGCGCGAGAGCAGTCACCGATGGCCGTGATCTGGGGCACACCCGCCCCGGTCACCACGCGGGTGGTGCAGATCGAACCGGGGCCAATACCCACTTTCAATCCATCCACTCCCAACTGAACCAAGTCGAGCGCTCCTTGGTAAGTTGCCACGTTGCCCGCGATGAGGTCAATATCAGGGAAGTTGTGCTTGACGCGGCGCACGGCCTCCATCACCCGAGCCGAGTGGCCGTGCGCGGTGTCCACCACCAGCACGTCAACCTTCGCTCTAACTAATTCTGCCGCCCGCTCCAGAAAGTCCCCGGTCGCCCCCAGTCCCGCCCCTACCCTAAGGCGGCCCTGTAGATCCTTGCAGGCATTCGGGTATTTCAATCGCTTTTGGATGTCTTTGACGGTGATGAGACCTTTCAGGTTGAATTTCTCATCAACAACCGGGAGTTTCTCCACCCGGTGCTTGTGAAGGATCGACTCCGCCTCCTCGAGCGTAGTCCCCTCTGAGACGGTGATGAGGTTTTCTTTCGTCATCACTTGCTCAACCGGCAAGTCAAACCGGGTTTCAAATCGCAGATCGCGGTTGGTGAGGATTCCCATCAGTTTGCCGTTGCGCGTTACGGGGACGCCGGAGATCTTGTACTTCTTCATGATCTCCTGAGCCTCGTAAATCTTGCTCTCAGGACTCACGGTGACCGGGTCAACAATCATGCCGCTTTCCGAGCGCTTCACTTTGTCTACTTCCAGCGCCTGCGCATCAACCGGCATGCTCCGATGAATGATGCCAAGGCCGCCCTGCTGAGCTAACGCAATGGCCAGGCGTGATTCCGTCACGGTGTCCATGGGCGCGCTCACGATCGGCAGGTTTAACCCAATGTTGCGAGTTACCTTGGTCTGGGTGTCTACTTCGGTCGGCAGAACCGAGGATTGGGCGGGCAGTAATAGAACGTCATCGAAAGTAAGCCCCTCCGGGATAGGTCCGTCAAGCATAAGGCCCCCTAGTCGCTTAGCCGAAAGCTTAAATGACTCATTCTAGCGGCCAGCCCCTTGGATGGTCAAGGATCGATCTCATCAAACCGCATTCCAGAGTCTACTCACACCCGTTTTTGTTTCCCGGACCGCAGCGGCGGGAGCAGAGGCCGCGTCCCTTTTGAGTGTAACCGTGCCGCCCTTCAACGCTGCACCTGTCGCTTTCACCTCTTCGTTAGTTTGACGCACGAACTTAAATGGAGGTTGGCGCCCAGAATTGACACGCCTGGGTGCGTATGCTAGGTTGGGGCTTTGGGTAGTCTCTCCACCACCTGACTGTACGCTGCTGGCCTGAGTTCGAGTATAAGGATGCCGCTGGGGCGGCGCTACGACGAAGCATGGCGAGTGTTGAACGCTTCTTTTTCGACCACTACGGGCTGACGGAATCGAGCCTCGCGCGCTATCTCGAAGCAGCGCTTTCGGAGGGCGGAGATTACACCGACCTTTATTTTGAACACACCACCACGTCATCCATCCTCCTGGACGAATCGCTGGTCAAGACGGCTACGGAAGGTATTTCCATGGGCTGTGGCGTCCGTGTGCTTTCGGGCGAGCAGACAGGCTACGGGTACACCGATGACCTCGCGCCGGAGAGAATTCTGAAGGCGGCGAAGATCGCGGCGCGAATTGCCAGCGGTCCTGCGCGCGTCTCCAGTGTTGGGCTCAGTGCAATTGCGAACACGCATGACTTCTACCCCGTAGCGTCGCCGGCCACAGAACGCGAACTTACTGAAAAGCTGGAATTGGTTTTGAGGGCGGACCGGGCGGCGCGCGCTTACGACCCGCGCATCAAGCAGGTTCGAGTTAGTTTTGGCGACCAGATTCGCCACGTGCTGATTTCCGGCTCGGATGGCCGTGTGGTGACCGATTTTCAGCCCTTGGCGAGGCTGGGGGTGTTCAGCATTGCGAAAGATGGAAGTAAGTTGCAGTCCGGGACGAGCGGCGGCGGGGGCCGGGTGGGTTTGGAATTCTTCCAGGGAGATCGGTCGCCGGAGTATTTCGCCGGCGAGGCGGCTCGGCAGGCCATCGTTCAGCTCGAGGCCCGCGAGGCCCCGGCGGGTGAAATGGAAGTGGTGCTGGGTCCTGGATGGCCGGGCATCCTGCTGCACGAGGCCGTCGGGCATGGGTTGGAAGCGGACTTCAATCGCAAAGGGATTTCTGCCTTCAGCGGCCGCATCGGGCAGCGCGTGGCCTCGGAGCTTTGCACCGTCGTCGATGACGGAACTATTCCCGGCCGGCGCGGTTCCCTGAATGTAGACGACGAGGGCGAGCCGACGCAGAAGACGGTGCTGATCGAAAATGGAATTCTGCGCGGATATCTCGAAGACAAACTGAGCGCCGGCATTCTCAAAACCACCAGGACGGGCAACGGCCGACGCGAGAGCTACGAGCACATTCCCATGCCGCGTATGACCAATACCTACATGCTGGCCGGGAACGACGATCCTGGGGAGATCCTCCGCTCCGTTAAGCATGGTCTTTATGCGGTCTCTTTCGGCGGTGGGCAGGTTGACATTACCAATGGAAAGTTCGTTTTCTCTGCCTCGGAAGCGTATCTGATCGAAGACGGCAAAGTGGCCGCCCCGGTGAAGGGCGCAACTCTGATTGGTGACGGGCCGACGGTCCTCACTCGTGTGACCGCCGTAGGGAACGACCTGAAGCTTGATCCGGGCATCGGGACCTGCGGGAAAGACGGCCAGAGCGTACCCGTGGGCGTTGGCATTCCCACCATCAAGGTGAGCCGGCTGACCGTAGGTGGAACGTCCCTCGGACGGCTACAGTCATTTCAATGAAAGGCGGTTCTAAATAGTGAATGGTAAATAGTAAATTGTAAATTATAAATTATAAATTGTGAGTCATGCTGCATGGATTCTGTGCTATAAGGTCTGCCGGCAGGTAACGGTCGGTTGCAGCGGCGATAGCGTGTAGGAATAGTGAATGGTAAATAGTAAATTGTAAATTCTAAATTATGAATGATGCTGCGAGGATTCTGTGCCGTAAGGGCTGCCGGTTGGTAAGAGTCGGTTGGAGCGGCGATGGCCTGATAATTTAGAATTTATAATTTACAATTCACTATTCACTATTCACCATTTACTATTCACCATTCCTATGACCGCTCTCGAACAAATCGCAGTTGATTTAGTAGATCGCGCGAAGGCTGCCGGCGCTACCGCCGCCGACGTCCTGGTGCGGGAAGCGGATGAATTTTCTACCACCTTGAGGACGGGAAAGATCGAGAGCCTGAAGGAAGCGGTCTCGAAGGCATTGGGACTGCGAGTCTTGATTGGAATCCGAAGCGCCAGTTCTTATTCCAGCGATTTTTCCGAGCAGTCGCTCGGGCGGCTTGTGGAGCGGACCATCGCCATGGCTAAGGTGACTTCCGAGGATCCAGCCAGTGGCCTTCCTGAACGAGATCAACTGGGACGCTATCCCGGCGACCTCAACCTCTTTTCGAGCGATGTCGATTCGTTATCTACGGAAGACCGCATCCAGTTGGCGCGCCGCGCTGAAGAGGCTGCGCTGGGGGCTGACCCGAGGATTCAAAACTCCCAGGGCGCGGGATTCGAGGCGAGCCAGGGGACGGTGGCCTACGCCAACTCGCTGGGCTTCGCAGGAAGTTACCGCGCATCTTATTGTGCTCTGTCCGTGTCGCCAATTGCCCGGCAGAATGGATCGATGCAGCGGGACTACTGGTATTCGGTGGCGCGGCGCGCCGCCGCGCTCGAGACCCCTGAGGCACTGGGGCGGAAAGCTGCGCAGCGTGTTTTGCGCAAGCTCGGGGCACGCAAGGTTTCAACCTGCCAGGTGCCGGTGGTCTTCGATCCGGAGACGGCTCGCTCCTTGCTCAGCCACATTTTCGATGCTGTCCGCGGAGATGCGATTTATCGCAGCGCATCATTTCTGACCGGCAAGCTACACCAAAAGATCGCGAACGAGAATGTTACTATCTTGGATGATGGGTTGCGCTCCGGCGGCTTCGGTTCGCGCCCCTTTGACGGAGAGGGAATCCCTTCCTCTGTCACACCTGTCGTAGAAAAAGGCGTGCTTCAGAACTATCTCCTAAACTGCTACACGGCTCGGAAACTCGGTTTGCAGACCACCGGCAATGCCTCGCGGGGGCTTGCGGGCCCGCCCGGTGTGGGGCCCAAGAACTTTTATATGCCGCCGGGCCCTCATTCCCCGGAAGAAGTACTACACTGCGTGGAGAATGGCCTTTACGTGACGGAGTTGATTGGTTTTGGGGTGAATACGGTGACTGGGGATTATTCGCGCGGGGCCGGCGGGATGTGGGTCGAGAAGGGGAAGTTTGCTTATCCCGTCGAAGAGGTCACCATCGCAGGCAACCTCGCTGAGATGCTGAATCATGTCGAGATGGTGGGTTCCGACTTGGAGTTCCGTAGCGCCCTTGCCGCTCCCACGCTCGTGATCTCCGGATTGACGGTGGCGGGAACTTAGAGCAGTCAAGAGTCGAGAGTCGAAAGTCGAAAGGGGTCCCGAAGGGACCCAAGATCATTAGCCGTAGGTGAAACCTACGGGGGCGAGTTGCAATTCATCAACCCCGCAGGGGTTGAATATCAGCTTGCTCGCATAATTCGACCATGCTACCTAAAGACAAAGGTCTTGCCACAGTCTATATAATCCTTATCGTTGCGGCGGCCATGTTGGCGCTGCTTGCCTCAGTCGTGTTCTTCTGGCATTCACACAGCGCCGTGAAGCTGTCGAGCAGCGCCAGCGCCATGCCGACTGAAGAACAGAAGGCCTATTTTCCCCGGCTCGAAATCACGGATGCGCGCATGAGCGCTGCGGAGAATTTCCTCGGAGCCACCGTGACTTACCTGGATGCGCGGGTGACGAACAAGGGAACGAAAACGGTGAGCAGACTCGACCTGGATCTGACCTTCGTGGACACACTCAACCAGGTTGTTCTTCGTGAGAGGGCGCATCCCGTGACCCAAAGCACACCACCCCTGAAGCCCGGTGAAGCCAGGGCGTTTCGCGTCACCTTCGAGCATATGCCGATGGATTGGAACCAGGCAGCGCCGGCCGTGGTTCCGGTCTATGTGGAATTCGAGTGAGTCGAGAGTCAAGAGTCGAGAGTCAAAAGTGGACAGTCAACAGGCAAAGAGTCCAGCCTCTCAAACTTTGGGTCTTTCATCCTCGACCCGGAGGCGCCCGAGTTAGGGCGACGCCCTTGACTTTCGACTCTTGACTGTCGACTGTAGACTTCCCCTCACCGCCCATGCTCCAGCCGTTGAATGAGCAAGTGCGGCAAACCTGCCTTGCGCATCTTCTCTTGCGTCTTGGATAAATCATAGGAAACGCGAAAGTAGTCGACCGCGTGCTGGCCGGAGTCGATGACAGCAAAGGCTGCGCGCTGATCGCCGTCCCGAGGTTGCCCGATCGAGCCGGGGTTCACCAGATAGCGGCCCTGATCCTGCAGCGGGAGAGTGAGGATCAGCCCGTCCTTCTTTAATGGCAGGTGGATAGATTGGAAGTGGCCCTGCGGGGATATCATGAATCCGCCCTGATAGTGCGTGTGGCCGAAGCAAACCGTCTGAGTTTCCGGACTCCTGAGCAAGGGGAATGCCTGTCCCGGTCCAAGGATGTAGTCGTCTTCATCGAAAGGCGAGCCATGAACAATCTGAAAGCCGTCCAGTTGTGCCGGGCCGGCAGGAAGAGAGCGGAGAAAACCAAAATGCTCCGGTGTGAGCGCATTTCGAGTCCACTCCGTGGCAAGGCGCGCCAGGGCATTGAATTCCGCTGCCACGGGATCGCCCGTACAAGCTTTGTCATGGTTGCCGCGAATGATGATTGAGGCTATAGACCTTATCTTTTCGATGACCGCATTGGGGTCGGGACCGTAGCCAACCAAATCCCCCAGACACAGAACCTGCTCGTACTTTCCCTCCGCCAGCTCGAGGCAGGCCTCCAGCGCTTCCAGGTTCGAGTGTAGGTCGCTGAGGAGAAGATAGCGCAAGGTGGATTCCTAAGTAGTCTCCATTATAGTCTGTCCGGGGGTCCGCCTACAATTTCCAAGCTGTTGCAAAGTGGAAAGTCAGCCCTCTCCCCACGGGCTGAGCATGTCCCACATCTTTGGCTGGACACCGCGGGTAGAGCTGGATCAACAGCCCTCTCCCCCGGGGAGAGGGTGTCCTGCTCCGGCGCTTTCACCAGCCGGAGCGGGACGGGTGAGGGGTCTCTTGCACGATTCAACAGAGCAAGTCAAAAGTCAAAACGCAAAAGGCAAATCGCAAAAGTAGCGATCGCGCGTACCTTTGACTTTTGACATTTGCGATTTGCCATTTAACTTGTTCTTCCGCTTTGCGAACCTTTACCTTCAGCGTCCGGTCGCGCAACGAGAACGATGTAGCGTTTTGGGCTTCGGTTGGGTTGCGCCGCAAGGGGCGGGCCGCACGGGCAGAGGGAGGCTAGAGGTGATGCGAAGCTTTCGCCGCACAAGATGGCTTGCGAACGGAAGAAACCCCTCACCCGTCCGGCGACGGCTGGAGAAAGCGCCGTCGCCGGACACCCTCTCCCCACGGGAGAGGGCTATATCTCTGACTTGGGCACCCGCGGCGTCCAGCCAAAGATGAGGGACACGCCCAGCCCCCACGGGGGAGAGGGCTGGAATCAGTTTGTATACTGGGGGTGCGTCTTGGGCCTGGTAACGGCTCGAATCAGCGCTTCAGGTCGGCGCGGGAGGAGCGAACTACTTGCAGCCCGATTTGGACGTGTCGGCGTCCTCGTCGAGGAGTTGTCGGCATTCCGCGAAGGCGGGAATCCAGCACGTGAGGCGCTCAGTTCCGAAGGTTTGCGGAGTGGATTCCCGCCTTCGCGGGAATGACGTACGGTCTGGGACGCTCGTTTTGTTCAAATGACACCTCTACCCAAATTTTGGTAGTGGTACAGTTTGATGCAGAGGCGGCTTTACGCCGCCACTTGGCGAGGTAAACTCGCCGCTACAGAATCAAACTGACCCGCTACCCAAATTTTGACCGGCTTGCCTAATTCCGCTAATATTGACCACATGGAGATGGTTCCAGACGGAAGCTACAGATAAGCTGATGTTACGTTTTCAAACCGCCGGCGAATCGCACGGGCAAGGCCTGGTGGCGATCCTTTCTGGGATGCCTGCCGGTTTGTGCGTGGATTTCGATTACATCAATAGGGAGCTCAAGCGGCGTCAGGGCGGCTACGGGCGCGGCGGGCGGATGAAAATCGAATCGGACGCCGCCCAGTTTCTTTCCGGTGTTCGCCACGGCCGGACTATCGGTTCGCCCATTACCCTGCTGATTTCAAATCACGACTGGGAGAACTGGAGAGAGGCCTTGGCGGTCGAAGACCGTCCCGAAACCCGAGCGAAGCACAAGTCCCTTACGCGTCCACGTCCGGGGCACGCCGACCTGGCAGGATGTCTAAAGTATAATTTACCGGAAGCGCGTTACGTGCTTGAGAGAGCGAGCGCCCGTGAGACTGCGGCGCGGGTGGCGGCGGGTGCTGTGGCCAAGCTCTTCCTGAAGGAATTCGGCGTTGAAGTTGCCAGCCATGTGGTGGCGGTCGGATCGGTTGTCCTCGAGGATGAATCGGTACCATTTGAAACGGTACTGGCGCTGCGCGCGGTTGAGGACATCGTGTTGGGATGTGTGGACCCGGCAGTGGAAGCGCGCATGAAGGAGGAAGTTGACAAGGCCCTGGCAGCGCGCGATACCGTGGGAGGAACTTTCGAGGTCATTGCGCATGGGGTGCCGCCAGGTCTCGGCTCATGCGCGCAGTGGGATGAGCGCCTGGATGGCCAATTGGCGCAGGCGGTGATGTCGATCCAGGCCGTCAAGGCGGTTGAAATCGGTAGCGGCATCGCGGGCGCTGCCCGTCCCGGCTCCCAAGTCCACGATGAAATCGGATACGACCGGGAGAACTCCAGGTTCACCCGCAAGTCCAACCGGGCAGGAGGGTTGGAAGGTGGAATATCGAATGCTGAGGACATCATCGTGCGCGGCTACGTAAAACCCATTTCCACCCTGCGTCGCCCGCTCGAGTCAGTCGACTTGCTGACTAAGGAGACCGCGACGGCAGCTTACGAGAGGTCTGATGTCTGTGTGGTGCCCGCTGCCGGTATTGTCGGGGAAGCCATGGTGGCCCTCACAATAAGCCGCTCACTCCTCGAGAAATTTGGAGGAGACTCGATGGGGGAGACAAAGCGAAATTACCTGGCTTATATGGAGCAAGTGCGAAAGTTCTAAAATTCTCAGTCGTACCGCCGGCCATTGGGCCGGCGCGTGCCGGCCTGAAGGACGGCGCTACATTTACTGCCAATGATCTATCCAATTGTTAAGTACGGTCAGGAGGTCCTGGAAAAGCCCGGCGCACCAGTGACCCAATTTGACGGAAATCTGGAAAAACTTGTGGCGGATATGTTCGAGACGATGTATGCCGCCAACGGCGTCGGACTTGCCGCGCCGCAGATTGGCATCTCTTTGAAACTCTGCGTGATTGATGTTTCTTGCGGCAAGGATCCCAACGCCAGAGTGGTGCTGGCCAATCCCCAAGTCATCGCTACCGAGGGCGAGCAGGCGGAAGAGGAGGGCTGCCTCAGCCTTCCGGATTTCCGCGCCAAAACGGCGCGTCCGCTTCACGCCACGATTCGCGCTCAGGATACAAGCGGAAAAGAATTCACCCAATCCGGCGAGGGACTGCTGGCGCGGGCCTTTTGCCACGAGTTCGACCACCTGGCAGGAAAACTGTTCATCTCGCATCTGAGCAGGCTGAAACGTGACTCCATCAAGCGCCAGATCCGCAAGATGACCAAGGCGGGAGAGTGGTGAGGAAGGCTGTCATTCCGAGCGGAGCGAGGAATCTCGCCCTGTTTGCGGAGGAATGACTCAGAGCGAGATTCCTCGCTCCGCTCGGAATGACAGCCTTGACGACTCTCCATGAAAATAATCTTTTGTGGCACCGCGCAATTTGCCGTTCCCACCCTTCAAGGGCTGATGGCGGAGAAGCATGATATTGAATTGGTAATGACGAACCCCGACGAACCCAAGGGCCGTGGCTACGAGATGCAGCCGTCGCCGGTGAAGCAGACGGCCTCGAAGGCAGGCCTCGAAGTCTTTCAGCCGCTTAAGCTCAGGGAACCATCCAGCGTCGAATTCCTGTCGAAGTTCCAGCCCGATTTCATAGTGGTAGTAGCCTATGGGCATATCATCCCTCAATGGATGATCGACCTTCCGAAACACGGATGCATAAACCTGCACGCCTCGCTCCTGCCCAAGTATCGCGGAGCAGCGCCGATTCCATGGGCCATTATCCGGGGAGAATCCGTTACCGGCCTCACCACCATGAAGATCGATGCCGGGCTCGATACGGGCGATATTCTCCTGAAGAAAGAAGTCCCAATTCAGGCTGAGGACACCACTGAAACCCTTTCCGAACGCTTGAGTGGCGTGGGAGCAGATTTGATGGAGGAAAGCCTGTCGAAGCTGATTCGGGGTGAGATTCAACCCCAACCTCAGGATCACGCCCAGGCAACTTTCGCGCCGATGTTAAAGAAGGAAGACGGCCGCATCCGCTGGACGCTTAGTGCAGAGGAAATCCAGCGGCGCGTGCGCGGACTGAGGCCGTGGCCCGGAGCTTACACAAGCTTTCGGTCCAAGAACCTCCACATCTGGTCGGCCGCGCCTGTCCCCGGCACGGCTGGGACCGGACAGGAGCCGGGTACACTTCTTCCCGAGCGTGGGGCTTTGCGCGTGGTGTGCGGCCTGGGCACGCTCCTGGAAGTGCTCGAACTTCAACTCGAAGGCCGAAAACGTCTCCCGGCGCGCGATTTCCTGAACGGTGTGCGACCCTCAATGGGGGAAAGGTTAGGGGCGTAGCATGCCAAGCTGCTATTCCGGGCGCGCGTAGGCGAAAAACCCCGGAGAGAGGATCGCCCTCTCCCTAGGATGGCGTTGCCCTCTCCGTAGGATGGGACTGCCCCCTCTGTAGGATGGCACTGCCCTCTTTGGAGGATGGGACTGCCCTCTTTGTAAGAAGGGACTGCCCTCTCCCTTGGGGAGAGGGTGGACCGCGACGGCGTTTTCACCAGCCGTCGCGGGCCGGGTGAGGGGTCACTTCCCTTCGCAAGCCAACTTGACCGGGGGCCTACACGCGCTGCGAACTTGACCCAAGCGGCAGGCACCGAAGGTCCGCGTCCTGGGTTGCGCCCTTCACGCGGCAATAAGTGCCCCCGAAAAAAAGGTGGCAGCTCCGCTGCCGCACTCCAAGGCGGGCTCCGCCCGCAAATATGCAACGGTGATCTCACCCGCACGAACAACTGCTTATCGGATCCTCCGGCGCGTGGAAGCGGGTCGGAGGTTTGCCTCAGACCTGCTTCAAAGCGAAGAAGTGTCGGCGCTTAAGGAAGCGGACCGGCGACTGGCGACAGAACTCGTGATGGGCGTTCTGCGTTGGCGCGGTGAGCTGGATTTCCAGCTTGAAGAGACTTCTGGAAGGCCTGTAAAACGCCTTGACCCCGAAGTGGCAACGATCCTGCGCTTGGCGATTTACCAGATTCAGTTTCTGGAGAGGGTGCCGAAGTCAGCCGCAGTTGATGAAGCCGTGGAAATGACGAAAGCTGTGCGCAAGCGTTCGGCAGCGGGATTCGTCAATGCGGTGCTGCGCAGGTGTCCACCGGGAAATCGGACCTTGAGGTCCGAGCAGTTCGACGGCCTGGACGAAGCAGCGCGGGCGAGTGTGCGGCGCGCCACACCTGCTTGGTTGCTGGAACGCTGGGCAGCGCTCGAAACTCCGGCCCTTCCCGCGAATGTCTGTGGTTCATTGTCCCTAGTCCGTTGCAACGAGCAACCGACAACGGACGAAGGACAACGGACCACGGACGAAGGCGTGGCCTTGCGCCTGGCCTGGGCGAGCACCCAAGTCCCTCCAACGGTGCTTCGCGTGGTCGACCCCGCACAAGACATTTCCCGCCTACGAGAGGAGTTGGCGGGGCAGGGAATCGAGACTACGCCAGGGAGATTTTCGTGGCGCGCCTTGGTGGTTGAAGCCGGGAGCATGCAGGCCTCCCACGCTCTGAGAGAAGGTCGGGTGGTGCTTCAGGATGAGGCCTCGCAGCTTATTGTGGACCTGCTTTCGCCCCACGCGGGGCAGCGTGTTCTAGACCTATGTGCCGCGCCAGGCATTAAGGCGGGGCAAATCGCGCAGATGCTGGTGAGCGGCACCCTGGTAACCTGCGATCTCGGTGCGTCGCGCCTTCACACGATGGCAAGGTTGCTTCCACCCTGGCTCCCAAAAGGGGTCCAGTGGCTGGCGGTTCGACTGGATGCATGCCAGGCTCTCCCCTTGGGCTGCCAGTTCGAGCGCATCCTTCTGGACGCGCCTTGTTCGGGCACGGGAACCCTGGCGCGCAATCCGGAGATCAAATGGCGGCTTCGCCCGGAGGACTTGCAACGCTTGGCCGAGGCTCAGGTTAAGATGCTCAAGAATGCGATCGTCTCTCTCTGCCCGGGAGGCCGGTTGGTTTACGCCACCTGCTCCATGGAGCCGGAGGAGAATGAAGGCGTAGTGGAACGCGTACTGGAAGCGTTTCCGGCATGCCACCGCGTTCCCGCGTCAGAGCTCAAGTCTGCCTTTCCTGTGCTTAATCCTCTGTTCGACTCGCAGGGGTACTTGCGCACTCGCCCTGATCAATACACAATGGACGGTTTCTTTGCCGCTGTGATCGTGAGGACGAGTCAATGACCGTTGCCGTGATGCGGACCAATGGGCCGATGTTTCGCGAGATTATCGCTAGGTCTCTCGCGGATGCCGTGGAACTCGAGAAGCGATACGGACATTGAGGTAATCTTCGTGTCCTCTGTGCATCGAAAAGCTCAACACGGAGATCACTGAGGCTCTCCGTGGCCTCCGTGTTTGGTCTTTTCCAGGTCGCAGAGAACACAGAGGAGAAGCTTACAGGGCCCAAGGAGGCCTTACATGCGAATCGATAATCTGCGACCAGGGTTTGCCCTTCGATTCTGGGCGCTTACCGCCGTAATGGCAATGGCTACTCTAACAGTTCCTTTATCCGTCAGTGCCCAAGATTCCGGGACCGAGACCTTTCAGCGCGATCCCAAGCAAGCCATCGATGAAACCTACACAGAGCATATCAAGAAGTACACCACCGCGCCGGCCTTGAATTCGCCTCTTACCGATTACCTTCCGGCCTCCAGTTCTGTTCCCACTCCAGCGAAGGTGTTGGGTGATGTAGCTGGTGCGCCTGATGTTTTGCCCTATGCGGAAGAGGTGTATCAATATTTCCGCTTGCTGGCGGCTGCCAGCCCGCGCGTGAAGGTCTTCACCATCGGTCATACCGAGGAAGGGCGCGAGATGATCGCGGTCGCGGTCGGGGACGAGTCGCTCCTTACGCACGCCAAAGAAAACGGCGCGCGACTGGCGCAACTTGCCGATCCCAGGAGCCTCGAGCTAGACGATGCCAAGGCAGCGGCCCTGATCAGCCGGTCGTATCCGGTTTACTACATTACGGGCGCCATCCATTCGCCGGAAACCGGCGCACCCACCGCGCTGATGGAGCTAGCGTACCGGCTGGCCGTCGACAACGCCCCCTACCTGCAATACATTCGCACCCACCTGATTACCTTGATCACGCCGGTGGTGGAAGTGGATGGGCGTGACCGCATGGTGGACGTCTACAAATGGCATAAAGCGCATCCTGGCGAGAACTGGCCCCACTTGGCTTACTGGGGCCACTACGTGGGCCACGACAACAATCGCGATGCCATGGCCGTGACGCTCGAACTCACCCAAAACGTTCTGAACACCATGCTTGATTGGCATGCGCCGGTCCTGCACGACCTCCATGAGTCAGTACCCTTCCTGTACGATAACACGGTGGGCGACGGACCTTACAATTCCTGGATCGATCCTCTCTTGACCCACGAATGGTCGATGCTCGCTTCTGACAACATGGCGCGCATGCAAGGGTTTGGCATGCCGGGAGCTTTCACGCACGGAGATTTCGACACCTGGAGCCCGGGCTATCTGATGTTCCTGGCCGCATTCCATAACGGCATCAGCCGCCTCTACGAAACCTTCGGCAACGGCGGCGCGGACACTGAGAAGCGCTGGCTATCGCCCGATGAGTATTCGCGCACCTGGTACCGGCCCAATCCGCCTTACCCCACCGTTGTGTGGTCACAGCGCGATAATAATAACTATGAGCAGACTGCGCTGTTGTCCGCCCTCTCCTACTTTGCGCATAACTCAAAGCTCTTTTTGAACAACTTCTACTTGAAAAGCAAGCGCTCGGTTGAAAAGCCCGCCAATGGAGGGCCTGCCGCTTACGTCCTGGCGCAGGACGACCGCTTTGGGAACCGTCAAATGCAATTGTTGAAGGTGCTGGCGCTACAGCACGTCGAAATCCACCAGTTGACAAAGGAGGCAAAGGTGGCCCTCCCGCCGCCCCCCCGCAAGGATGGCGAAGAACCGAAGCCGGGCACGCCGCCCCCGCCTGCCTCCCAAACGTTTCCTGCCGGCAGCTTTGTTATTCGCATGGATCAGCCGTTCTCGCGGATAGCAGATGCTCTTCTCGATCGCCAGTTCTGGTCGCCGCAAGATCCCCAAAAAGAGCCCTTCGACGACACCGGCTGGTGTTTTGGAGATCTTTTCAACGCCAAGGTATCGCGCGTCACCGACAACGGCATTCTTTCCGCGCCGATGTCCTTGCTCCCGGACCTCGGCCAAATTCCCGCGCCCGAGGTTGGGCCGGGACCATTCTACGTCGTGAATAACTCGGCTCAGGTCAGTCTGGCTTCGCTGGTTTACGCCTCGCATGGCGCCGCGAATCTGTCGATCTCGGAAGAAGACTTCGAATCTGAGGGGCACAAGTTTGCAGCCGGTTCGCTGATCATCGGCGGTGTGGACGCTTCAAAACTGGAGCCTTTGCTGCGGCAATTCGACCTGGCGGCGGTCAGTCTTGCGAGCCAGCCGTCCGCAAAGGTCCACCCGGCTGCGGCCCCTCGCATCGCGTTCATGCACACCTGGCTTTCGACTCAAACGGAAGGTTGGTGGCGGATGGCGTTCGATAAACTGCAAGTGCCGTTCGCTTACCTCAGCACTCAAGCCGTCGCTAAAGAGCCGGATCTGCGCGCGAGGTACGATGTCCTTATTTTCGCGCCGGCAGGCCACGTATCCGGTCAGCAGATTGTGGACGGCCTGCCGCTGTGGGGAAATGCCTTGCCGTGGCAAACCACCTCGCTTACGCCCAACCTCGGAAAACTGGATTCAACTGACGATCTGCGCCCCGGCTTAGGCGAAGCGGGTGTGGCCCACCTGAAGGATTTTGTGCAGCAGGGCGGCTTGCTGATTACCGCGGAGGACACGGCCGAGTTCGCTATTGAGGAAGGCATGGCGCCGGGAGTGTTTGTGGCGCCGCGAAAGGACCTCAAGGTAGTGGGAAGCGTTTTGAATTCGGCGGTGGTGGATAATAAGCACCCGGTGGCCTATGGCTATGATGGCGCGGTAGCGCTGTATAGTGCCGATGGGCTGGCCTTCACCGTGAGCAATCTCACTGTGAACAGCCATATCCTCACCGCCAAGGAATACAAGCGCCCCACCGGACGTGGGGGTCCTGATGACGAGGACGTTCCCCAAGGCCGGCCGTTTGAGAAAGCTCCGCCCTTACCGGCGCCGAAACCCTGGCAAGCGGTTCCGCTCAACGAAGAGCAGGAGCGCAACAACCCGTTCTTGATTCCAGCCGAATACCGGCCCCAAGTGATTCTGCGCTACGCGGATATGAAAGACTTGCTTTTGTCGGGCCTGCTCGAAAATGGCGATTCCGTCGCCGAGCATCCGGCTGTGGTTGTGGCTCACTTCGGCAATGGAAGTGTGCTGCTCTTCGCCAATAATCCTGTATACCGGGGAGAGACCATTGGCTCGTACGCGCTGGTGTTCAATTCCATTATCAACTTTGGCCATTTGAAGTAAGTTCCAGGCGCGGTAATGTCTCAGTTTGGAGTTGTAGCGGCGGTCTCTGACCGCCGGTCATGAATTCTCAGGGAGTTCCGGCGCTCGGAGAGCGCCGCTACAGCAAACTGAGACACCACCCCAAGCGCGTGTGATAGAATAGGCGGCGAACACCGCAGAAGGCGCCGGTCATGCCTGCGAAGCTTGTCCTCCGCGAAGGCGGGGGAGCGGGAATCCAGTCCGTAGTTTCAAGGATCAAAGATTTCGCGGCGTGGACTCCCGCTTTCGTAGGCTTGACCGCTCTCTGCCATCACCAAGGAGTAACAATGCTGAAACATAAGCTACATATTTCAATGCTATTGTTGTTGGCGTTGGTGGCGTTCGTTCCCCAAACCGGCTACTGTCGTCCGGCACGCAGGGGCAAACTGCTCTACATGACCTTGACTAAGGGATTCCACCACGAAAGCGTCGAGCTGTCCAAGCAGATTGTGAAGCAGATCGGGGAGAAGTCCGGAGCATTTGACACCACCGTGACCGAAGACGTCGGCGCCTTCACCAAACAGAATTTGAAGAATTATGACGCCGTCATGTTCAATACCACCGGAGAGCTGCCCATGACGGATGAGGAGAAGAACGCCTTGGCGGATTTTATTCGCTCCGGTCATGGATTCGTAGGCGTCCACAGCGCCACCGACACTTTCTATACCTGGAGCACCTACGGCGACATCATTGGAGGATGGTTCAATCACCACCCCTGGCACGAAATGGTAACGATTGACGTCGTGGACCCGAAAAGCAACCTGGTGAGTTTTCTCGGAAATTCCTTTCAGATCAACGACGAGATCTACCAGATCAGCGACTTCAAAGCTGAAACCTCTCACGTTCTTTTGCAGCTCGATCCAAAGTCGGTGAACACCGAGAAGGAGGGCGTCCGTATCAGATATTACGGATGGCCGGTGGCATGGACGCGCATGTTTGGGAAGGGCCGAGTTTATTACAACAGTCTGGGTCATGAGGACGCGGTGTGGAACGATCAGCGATACCAGGAGATGCTCCTGAACGGCATCCGTTGGGTGATGAGACAAATCAACTAGACCATGACTTGCGGCCTCGCCGCTTGCTCTGCGGAAGGGCGCGGAGGGTGTGAGAGAATCGAACCGCCGGCATCCTGAGTGGTCATGGGCCTGAGGCCCACCCATAGAAATGAAAGTCCACGCCCGCCGTTCCGCGGTGTGGGCGTCTCGCCCCCTGTCGCGCAGACATCCTGCCCACGCCAACGGGCGGCACGCCCGCGCTGCACATTTCTGCACTTTTTTCTTGACATGTCCGCCATAGTAGCCTATATTGGTTGTCGCTGGTGAGCCCCGGCAGGCAGCCCCATAGAAAGGACAAACAGACCCGGCAGGAAGATGACAGGGAAAATCGGAAAAAGATGTTATTTTGACGAAACGAACTCAGCTATTTGTTGCAACTAAAGGGCTTAGCTTATTTAGACGGCAAAAACGAACTGCCTTTTGAGGCCAAACGAACTCAATTCTAACCCCCAAAAGAGGCCAAAAACCGCCTCTGGCGTGAAAACGAACTGGAATTGCAGCGTGGGAAAGGCCCCGGCGGAGGGGGCTAGGCGAGGGTCGAATCCCAGTGGACGGGCGCACCATTTCTTGATCTGTCTCGCCATGGCTCGAAATCGGCTGAGGGCGGAAAAGCCAGAGGGCGCATCCGGGATCGGAAGAGCCACGACCCAATTTCTCGATGAATGGATCGGCGTGTGATGGCTATTGCGGCGGCAGAATCCGGTAAGCGTGCGACGCGGCCTATGATGCAATATGCCGCGCTGGGCGCATTGCTGTTTCTGTTGGTCATGGCTGTTCCTGGGACGCGCGCCCAAGACGGCTCGACGCCTGATCAGGGCCAGAACCCGGCCGACCCGGTGGCGCCGGAAAACCAGCCTTGGAACTGGCACCTGCAATCGACGGTGGTCGGTCAAGGCCACGCTTCCTTTCCTGCTGAGTACACCGGCCTGAACAGTATGACGCCCCGAGCTCAGATCAGAGACACGATATCTGTGGATGCGATGGGCGGCGTGCGTACTTGGCGCGGGGGAGAATTCTTCGCGGATATCATCATGTGGCAGGGTTACGGACTCAGCAATACGCTCGGCATGGCCGCGTTTCCAAACGGTGAGGCGTTCCGTGTTGGTAAGACTTACCCTGACTTGTCGGTCACCCGCGCCTACATTCGTGAGACAGTCGGCCTGGGTGGCGAAAAGGAATCCACCGACGACGCACCTGACGAATTGAAAGGCGCGAAGGACATTCGAAGACTGACGTTTACGATAGGCCACTTCTGCGCCAAAGACATCTTCGACAACAATGCCTATGCCAACGACCCGCGAACCCAATTCATGAGCTGGTCCTTGTACGCCAATGACGCTTGGGACTATCCGGCTGATACCCTGGGATTCACCAACGGTGCGGCGGCGGAATTGAATACCAGCGCGTGGAGCGCTCGTCTGGGCATCTTCCAGGTCTCAAGATTCGCCAACGGATTGCGAATGGACTGGAATCTGGCCAAAGCTTGGTCCACAGCACTCGAGTTTGAAAGGCGATATTCAGCTCGGGGACACGCAGGAGCCTTACGCGTGATGGCCTACGACACGCGGGCGCACATGGGAAGCTATCAGGACACCCTAGACGATCCGAAGATTAGCGAGGACATTTACCTCACCGCAGCCTACCGATACAAGTACGGCTTCGGCGTCAACCTGGAGCAGGAAATTCGCAAGGACCTCGGCGCTTTCGCGCGCCTAGGGTGGAGCGATGGGAAGAATCAGACCTATGAGTTTACCGACGTGGATCGCACCGCTGCGGCGGGGCTAAGTCTGAAAGGGATGAGGTGGCGCCGCCCGGGTGACACGGTGGGAATCGCTGCGGTCGTGAACGGCATCAGCGCCGTCCATCGGCAGTACCTCGCAGCGGGCGGCCTCGGAATTACGGTCGGCGACGGAGCCCTTGACTATCGCTCGGAGCGCCTCGCCGAAGCCTATTACAATTGGCAAATCGCCAAACGCTTGCAGTTGACATTCGATTATCAATTCGCCCAAAACCCCGCCTATAACCACGTCCGCGGGCCCGTCGATCTGTTCGCGCTTCGCTTCCACACGGAGCTGTGAAGGCAGAAAGTAGAATTGAGCATTTACTATTCACCATTTACTATTCATAATCGTTGGCGGCATTGGTTCTAACCTAAGCACGGTCGTAAGGCATCAAATCATGATTTACTTTACCGAACTCGATCATCTTCCCGTTTATGGAGTGAAGGGAGAATACCTGGGCCGGCTGGAGGACCTTTGTGTTGCCCCAGCTCAGAACGCCCTGCGGGTAGCCTCCTATCTTGTCAAAAGCCCCAAAAACGCGCTCATCTGCATCACCCACGAACAAATGCAATCCCTTTCCGTGCGCGCCGGCCAGACCAGCGTGCCGCGCGAAGAGGTGCGTTGTTATGCTCCTGACGAGGGGCTGCTCAAAGTGAAAAAGGACATACTCGATCAGCAGATTATTGATGTGAACAACCGCAAAGTGGTGCGCGTCAATGATGTGGACTTCGATATTCAGCCCACGGATCACCACACCGAACTGCGCATTGTGGCGGTCAATGTGGGGCTGGCGGCGGCGTTGCGCAGGCTGTTGCAGGGCCTGATGGCCAAGCATACCATCCGCATGCTCACCAGCCTGTTTCCGACCAAGACCATTCCGTGGGAATTCGTCAATCTGATCGAATCGGACCCTCAACGGCGGATCAAGCTCCGGCTCTCCTATGACCGAGTGGCCGAGCTCCACCCTGCTGACATCGCGGATATTCTCGAGGAGCTGAGCCGCGACGAGCAGAAGGCCGTTATTGAGGGCCTGGATGAAGAGACGGCTGCCCAAGCGCTCTCCGAGATTCCCACCCGCATGCAGGCCGACTTGCTCGAGAGCATCTCGGCAGAGAAAGCGGCGGATATCGTCGAGGAAATGCCGCCTG